>Ga0209915_1000122_pt1 | contig 287780 bp, 251 predicted proteins | sample ThiBiot_750_plan_FD_183952 | JGI IMG/M metagenome (GOLD analysis project Ga0209915, IMG submission 183952) | Wastewater bioreactor microbial communities from Cape Town, South Africa - Thiocy_cont_750_plan (SPAdes) | ecosystem: Engineered > Bioreactor > Thiocyanate-remediating >...
GGCTGTCAGAACCATCGACGATCTTTGGAAGGCCATCGGCAACATCTGCGCCATCTTCACACCGCAAGAGTGCTCAAACTACTTCAATGCCGCTGGATATGGATTCAAATGAGCGCCCGATGCTCTAGTGAATCGCGGCGTACATGATCTTCTCTTCAGTCGCATCAAGTGCCGAGAACTCCTCCACCACCTTGCCTTGGCGGCTGACCAGAATCCGGTCCGACAGCGCAAGGATCTCCGGCAGGTAAGACGAGATGACGACCACGGCCTTGCCGTCGTCCGCGAGCTTGTTGATCAACTCGTGAATTTCGACGATGGCGCCGACATCGACGCCGCGCGTCGGCTCGTCGAAGATGATCAGATCCGGCTCCTGCGCCAGCGACTTGGCGATCACCACCTTCTGCTGATTGCCGCCTGACAGTTCGACGACCTTCGCCTTCGGGCTGATGGCGCGCACTTTCAGCCGGGAAATCCAGTCATCGCCGGTCTGATCCGCCTCGCGTCGCGAGAGCAGAAATCGTCCGCCGGGGAACTTCGAAAGCAGGCCGAGATAGACATTTCGCGCGATCGACATGGTCTCGAAGAACCCCTCGACCTTGCGATCCTCGGTGACGTAGGCAACGCCATCCTGTACCGCCGGTGCGGGCACACGATAGCGCACCGGCTTGCCCTTCAACAGCACCTCGCCGCCATAGAAGAAATCGCGCTTGAGCACGCCGGCGACGATCTTGAACGTCTCCGTGCGGCCCGCGCCAACCAGACCGAATACACCGGTGATCTGGCCCGCGAAGATCGACAGCGAGTTGTTCTTGACCATCGGCGCCATCTTCAGATTCTGCACCGACAGGATCCGCTCACCGGATGGCCGCACCGTGATTTTCCGTTTGCCGTAAAGCGTATTGGACAGATCGCGGCCGACCATCGCCTGCACGATCCTGGCGCGATCGAAATTCGCGGCATCATCGGTCACCACATGCTTGCCGTCGCGCAGCACCGTGATGCGATCCGCCAGCAGCAAGGCCTCTTCAAGCGCATGCGAAATGAAAATGATCGAGACGCCGCGCTTCTTCAGATCGCGCACCAGATCGAAGAAGTAGGCTTTCTCTTCCGGTGTCAGTGTCGCGGTGGGCTCGTCGAAGATGATGACCTTTGCCTGATGCAGAACCGCGCGTGCGATCTCCACCATCTGTTTCTTCGCCGCGCCGAGCAGTCCCACCGTGGCGGTTGGCGGCACGTCGAAGTTCAACGATTGAAGGAACTGCTGTGCCGCGATGTAGATGCCGCGCAGGCGATTGTAGAACTTCTCCTGCCCGAGAAACAGATTCTGCGCCACCGTCATGGTCGGCACCAGGCTGTTCTCCTGGAACACCATCGCGACGCCAAGTTGCCGCGCTTCAAGCGGTGTTCGCGGCGATACTTCCTCACCATTGATGAAGAGTTGACCCGACGTCAGCGTCACCACGCCGGACAGCGCCTTCGTCAAGGTCGATTTGCCGGCGCCGTTCTCGCCCACCAGCGCATGGATTTCACCGCGACGAAGTTGCAGGTCGACGTCCTTGATGGCAGGCACGCCGGCATAGAGTTTCGTCGCCTTGCGAAGTTCGACAACATTGTCCGTCATGCCCCGAACTCCGCTTCGATATCCTTGAGCGGCAGTCGCAGCAAGCGGCCGGCGCCCTTCGCCAGAACGTAGAGCGCATCGCCGACCTCGGCAGCGGCGACCACGCCGTGGTTGTGGCCATCCACACGGCTGTGCAGCGAATAACGCGGCACGCAATCGGGGCTGAGCCGAATAACGAGACCGTAGGAGCGCGGCGGCGCCCAGGGCTTGACGACACCCATGGTCTTGAGATGCGCACCCTGCATCGGCTCGCGGAACGAATTTCCGGAATTGAGGCGCGGCGCAACCCAAAACTCCGGATCGATCTCCTGCATCATTCGCCGGCGATAGGCATTCTCGCGTAACACGAATTCCACGAGTTGGGTTCGGCCGGTGAAGGCCGTCAGCCAGAAGCCACCGCCCGCCGCCGGGCAAAGCCGCGACGGATACACCGGCAGATTGTCGAGCGGCGAACGGCCAACCCCTTTCGCACTGATCGTGAGCAGTCGATGACGCCAGCTCTCGCTGACAATTGCGCCGTCGCGCGAAGCCGCCACACCAAAGGCATAGCGAAGTCCGCTCGCCAGCACCTGAACCTGTTTGGAGGCAAGATCGATCGACAAGACCCGACCGCTCCGCCCATGGCTCATCAGATCGTGCGCCCATTGCGACGTTGGGTATGACGCTGAGCCATCCGTTGCCAACAGGCTGCCCGACGATGCAGCCGCTAGCGCATTCACCGCCGTCATGTTGCTGCCGCCAATCACCACGTCGCTATCGGCAGGTCCGTTCGCCGCGGAGAAGACGCGGACTTCCTTCCCGTCGAGTGCAACTGCCAAACGACCATCAGGCAACGCGCACAGCGCCGTCACCTCGCGATCGAAGTGCGCAACGACCTGCATCGCGCCGGCGGTATGACGCAACACCGCGACGCCATCGGCGACGTAGAGATCATTGCCATGGCTCGCGAGATCGTTCGGTTGCGCGAACTCGGCAACGACCTCTGCGCCTTCGAGCATCTGGTTCGGCTTCAGCGCGCCGTCAAACGGCGGCACGGTGATAGCGGCGCTGCCACGGCCAAAGACGCGATCGGTGAAATCCCTCAGCGCGGCGATCACGATTTCTTCCCCCAGCGTCGGTCATACTGCACGAAATCGGGATCCGCGTTCGCGAGCTTGTAGCGCCCGATCCGATTGTTGGAGATACCGCCGAGATAAAGATGCCCGCGATGCTCGCGCATCGACGTGATCATCGGGTGATTGACGCCCTTGAGATCCCAGAACGACTCGAGGATTTCGCCCTTCTCGTTGAATTTGACGACGCACCCGGTATTGATGTTCGGGAACAGCCATTCGTCGATCGGCAACCGCTTGCCCATGCGCTTGCGGAAGCCGGGCATCCGCCAGGCGAGGTCGAGCGCGGGCGAGCGCATGCCGACCAGCGCCAGCCAGTAGTTGCCGTCGGATGCGAGATTGATGTTGTCGGGATACCCCGGAAGGTTATCCATCACCACTTCGACCTTACCCTTGTTCGGGCCGTCGAACCAGTAGCGCTTGATCGAGCAGCCGAAGGTTTCGGCAAACAGGATCGACTGCCCGTCGCTGGCGATGCAGATGCCGTTCGGGAATTTCAGGCCACGCAACACCGTGTGCGTCGTGCCCTTGTTGGGATCGTAGCAGATGATGCGGCCGTTGCCGCGCGCTTCGAGACCGTCCACCGGCCATTCGTGCATCTCGTAGCGAACAGTCGCCTCGGAGAAGAAGATGCGGCCGTCGTCGGCGATGTCGAGATCGTCCGCCAGCCGCAGCCGGCTGTCGTCGTTCACCGAATAGAGACTGCGGTTGGTTTCGTCGGTCGCCTTTTCGATCTTGCGATCCGGCGTAATGCGGTACAGGCCCATGCCGCCGATACAGCAATAGAGATTGTCCTGCCGGTCGAAGGCCATTCCCAACGGCTGGCCGCCGATATGGGCGTAGACTTCCATCGTCTGGTAGTCCGGCGCAAGAAAACGAATAATGTCGCCATGCCGCGATCCGGCATAGAGATTATCGTGCCGGTCGAGGATGACATCCTCTGGCGCCTCGATGCGTCCCTCCCCGATCAAGGTGACGTCACGCAGTTTGTCGTTCTGCTCGAACGGCCCACCTTTGCCGACCTCCGTTGAGGGTGGCGGCGGCAGGAAGTGATAGGTCGGACTGACATAGACCTTGCTGATGATGCGGGTGCGGTTCTTCAGCCAGCGAATATCGACGATCGCCGCCACCAGCAGAATGGAAGCCAGCACCATCCGGTTGAAGCCGCCGCGCACGCCGAGCGTGGTCAGGCCGTTGGTCACCAACAGCACGATCAGCGTTCCGGCTAGCGCCTTGGCGACCGATCCGTTGCCGCCGCCAAGCGTGATGCCGCCGAGCACCGTTGCGGTCAGAACCGTCACCTCAAGGCCAACGCCGACGTCGCCGCCGACCGTTCCCAAACGTGCCGCGAAAAACAGCGCGCCGATCGCGGTGAGCGCGCCACTTGCCACGTAGCATAGCGCGATGGTCCGACGCACAGCGATGCCGGAGTTGTAAGCAGAACGACGCGACCCGCCGATCGCTGTGATGTGCCAACCGGGCCGCATCCGCGTCATGAAGATGTGCCCGAAGATCGCGACAACGAGATAAACAAGCGCCACGCTGGGAATGCCGAACAAAGCCCCCATCCCGAGGAAATCCCAGGACGGAAAATCGGGAAGCGCCGACGCGATCTTCACCGAATTGCCGAACAACAGCAGGTCATAGGCCGAGCGATAGATGATCAGCGTGATCAGCGTCGTGATGAACGCCCGCAATCGCAAATAGCCGATCAGAAAGCCGTTGACCGCCCCCAGCAGCGCACCGCAAACGATGGTCGCCACCACCACAGCCGGCACCGGCCAGTTCAGGATGTTGAGGCAATACAGCGCGCAGAAATCGCACAGCGCGAACATCGAGCCGACCGACAGATCAATACCGCCGACAATGACGACAAGCGCCATGCCGAGAACGACGAAGCCGACCTCACCGGCCTGTCGCGCGGTGTCCGAAAGCGCGGCCGGTGTGAAGAAATTATCGATCAGCCCGCTCAACGCGAAGGCGACGGCGATGAGGACGATGACCGGAATGGCCGTCTCGGTCCAACGCTTCGATAGAATTTCGCCGAGCAGATGGTCCGGCCAGTAGCGCGCCTTCAGTCGGACAAGGGTTTCCTGCATTGCACGTCCCGAGGACAATCGCGGAGATCACCGCGGATAGGGCATTAGGGATGGCGTCCGCGACATGCGAACGCCATCCGATGGGGACGTATCAGCCTACTTCTTGAGGTCGCTGAGATTCCAGCACGCGGTCTCCGACCCCGCATTGTCCTTCGTGATGTTGGTCAGGGTCGTGTAGATCGACCCCTTCGCATCGCCCGGCTTCACGCCTGACGACAGCAGCCATTTGATCATGCCGGCCATATCGGCGGCCTGCGTCGGCACATCGTAGCTGACATTGAGATCAAAGGCACCCGATTTGACCAGTTCGCAAGCGCCCTTGCGTTCACCGCCGCCGGAGGTGGCGAGGAAGACCTTACCGGTCAACCCGGCTTCCTTCACCGCTGCCGCGGTGCCGATATCCATGCCGTCCCAGAAGCCGATGATGCCGCACAGATCCGGATTCTGCTTGAGCACCGTCTGGGTGATCGCCTTGGCCTTTGCCGCATCCCAATCGGCTGCCTGACTGGAGACGACCTTGATCTCCGGGTGCTTGGCGAGAACGTTCTCGACGCCCTTGAGGGTATAGGCCGAGGTTGCTGCCGATAGCGCGCCTTGCACGATGGCGATCTTGTTGGACTTGCCCTGGCACGCTTTGATCACCGCGTCGGCATTGCGTTCGCCAATCTCGATCCAGTTCGCGCCAACGAAGGCGGCGCTACGATAGACCGAACCCATGTTGACCTGGATGATGTAGATGCCTTCCTTCTCGGCGCGCTGCATCAGCTTGGCATAGGTCTGCACGTCGGGATTGTGCACGATAATGGCGGCGGGCTTTTCGGAAATCAGCGTCGTCAGTGCCTGCGCACCCGCGCTGGTGCTCCAGTTCGGATCGCGAACGATCACCTTCACGCCGTAAGGCTCGAGTTCTTTCTTGACGCCGGCGAACCAGCCTTCGGTGAGGTCGAAATTCATGGCGACCGGCAGATAGCCCACCGTCTTGCCTTCGAGCGCCTTCTTGAATGAGGCCTGAAATGGCTCGTCGAGCCCCTGTTGCGCCAGTGCCGGCGCGACGGCAAGCGCCGCGAGCCCAACACCGGCGATACCTCCCGCGATAAGTTTCCTAACGCCTTTCATAATGTCCTCCCTATCATTCTTGCAGTCATTATCGCACCAGATCAGATATCGCCCTGCTGCGCTGTTTCTTCGTTGCGTGGATTCAAGAATGAATCGACGACCACCGCCACCAGCAAAACCATGCCCTTGATCAGATTTTGCCCCGAATAGGAAATATCCATGATCGTCATGCCATTAAGCATGGTCCCGATCAGCAGCGTACCGATGATGACGTTGAGCACGCCACCGCGGCCGCCGGACAGACCGATACCGCCAAGAACGACGACGAGAATGACGTCATAGATCAGCGTCGAGTTGAAAATGCGCGTCGGCATGCTGTTGACAGACGCAGCAAGAACAAAGCCGGCGAAGCATCCGATCAGCGCGGCGAGCACGTATTGCAGGACGATGATCGGCCGCGACGGAATGCCGGTCACCCGCGCGCCGTAAGGATTATCGCCGATCGCGTAAAAATAAGCGCCGATCCGCGTTTGCCGCAACAGCAATGCCACAACGACGCAGACAATCGCGAAGGCAATGATTGGCATCGGGATGCCGAGAAGGGTCCCCTGACCAAGATGCTCGAACCCACTCATACCGGTGCTCCATTGCACCACGTCGAGCTTGAACAGAACGGCCTGACCGAAACCAGCGAGAAATATGCCAGTCGCCAGCGTCGCGAACAACGAGGGGACTTCGGCATAGGCAATCAGCCAGCCGTTGACGAGACCGAATACCAACGCCAGCGCGACGGCCGCCGCCATCGAGACCGGCAGCGAGTAACCGTCCTGGACCATTTGCAACACCAGCCCGGGCGGCACCGCGAGCGCGGCAATCAGCGAGATATCGATGCCGCGGCCGATCACGATGAGCGCCATCGCCAAGCCGAGAATTCCCAGAACCGCGACGTTCTGGAGCAGCGTGAGCATATTCTGGGTTGTGGCAAATCCGGGAAGAAAGATCGCGAATACGGTGAACAGCACAGCAAAAATCGCGAAAACAACTTCTTGCTGGCCAAGCCGCTTGAACGTCATCCCACCGTCTCTGTTTTCTTTATATCGCTTGAAGCATCAATCCTGAGAATTCTGTTTGCAACTCAGGGATCGCAGGTGCCTTGAGCAGGCACGATCCTGATCGGCCGTCGGATAGGTTTGCCGCTGGCTTGTTGTATTCTCCGCGAAAACAACATCAAACCTCCGCACCCTCATGATCGGTCCAGGCGCGCTGTCGATCAAGGTGAAGCCAATTCAATTCTGGCGAACCAGTATTAGTTAATGACAAAAAAAACGACGAGTCAAACCGAACGGAGCACCTAACACCCCGTCCGTTAGACATATGCGCCATGAGACAATTCAGGCCTTTCCCAGCCGTCACTTCCGAGGTCCACATACCCGGCCACTCACTCCCCACCCGATGCTAGCCTGTTCGGCAATCGCTTTTCGATGGTGTACTTGAGCAGCGCTGCGGAGCGGAACACGCCATGTGCGAACTTGCCGTAGGGTATTGTCAGAAACAACGCCATCACTGCGCCGAGATGGATCGCCAGCCATAGCGCCATGAACCCGGTATCGCGCAATACCAGCAGCGCGAATCCGGTCGCGCTGATCAGAAACAACAATGCGATGAAGCCACGATCCATGCCGTGCTGCGCGCTGTCGCCATGCTGCGGATCGCGGCGGAGATTCAACCATAGCAGGCCGACTGGGCCGAGCAGTAGTCCGACACCGCCGAAGCTGCCGAGAATGACGGGCAAGCTGATCCACGGATACGGCGCTTCCCAACGCAACAGGTAGTGATAGAGCGTCGCCACGCTGGTCGCCGCAAAGCACAGCAGGAAACCGTAGAGGGTGAGGTGGTGGAAACGACGACGCCGCAGTGTGAACCGATCATCCTCTTCGTTGCATCCTTCCCCGTGCCCACCGCCGAGATATCTCAAGGTCGCAACGTCAGAGACCGCTTCGGCCGCGGCAGGCAACCGGGCGGCAGCGATCGCCGGCCGATCCTCGACGCCAGCTTCACGCGCCGGCGAAACCTCGCGCCAGAAACGAACAACACCGACACCCGATGCCAGGATCGCGAACAGAAATACGATGCTGAATACGACGGCGAGAAAGTTATGCGGGAAGATCGCGTAGAAATTCCCGGCCAGCGGCTGATGGATCAGGCGTCCGCCTAACGCCACCGCCAGCACCAGGAACAGCGACAAGCCGCCGGCCAGTGTCAGCGCGATGCTTAGCCCGGCGCGCCGATACAGCCCGCCCATCGTTCGAGGCCAGGCATAGTCCTGATAGGTCTGCACCCGCACTTTCGCCATCGCTTGCGGCACATTGACCGCGAACTCGTGCGGCGGCGCGTATTGGCAGGCGTGCAGGCAGGCCCCGCAGCTGTGGCAGAGGTTGGCGAGATAGTGAACGTCGGCTTTGTCGAATTCGAGCCGGCGCGTCATCGCCGGAAACACCGCGCAAAAACCTTCGCAGTAACGGCACGCGTTGCAGATCTGCATCATCCGCGCGACGTCCTGCTCGCTCGCCGTCAGCGTCGCCACGAGCTCAAGTGCGCCGTCGCAGGCACGCTGCGAGTCGATCGCGGCCGGATCAGTGCGCGGCGGCATAAGCGAACTCCTCCTTGAATTCCGGATGCGCGAAGCCCGCGCTTTGCGCCGCGTTGACGCCTGCGATGCGGCCGAACGCGGTGCCGATGCTCATGCCGACACCTGCGGTGTAGCCTTTGCCCAGCACATTACCAGCCATCATCTCACCGGCCGCGAACAGATTGGGGCTCGGTGCGCCGCCGAAATGCACGGCGGCGGTGTGATCGGTTCGCATACCGAGATAGGTGAAGGTGATGCCGGGCCGCAGCGGGTAGGCGTAAAACGGCGGCGCATCGATCGGCAGCGCCCAATGGGTCTTGGCAGGTGAAATTCCCTCGGTATGGCAGTCGTCGAGTGTGGTGTGATCGAAGGTGCCAACGCGACACGCTGCATTGTAAGCGCGCATGGTGTCCATGAACTGCAAGGGATCAAGGCCGATTCTTTGCGCGAGACCTTCGAGCGTATCGGCGCGCGTCCCCTCGAACACCGGCGGCATGAAGCGGCCGACGGCCTTGCGATCGATGATCGACCAGGCTGTTTGTCCGGGTTGCTGAGCGACGAGCCGGCCCCAGATCGCGTAGCGTTTCGGCCAGAAGTCCTCACCTTCGTCGTAGAACCGCTGTCCCTCGCGATTGACAACAACGCCCAGCGACACGCAATCGATCCGCGTGCAGATGCCGCCGTCATAAAGCGGCGCGCGGGCATCGATCGCCACGCAATGCGCCTGAGTGGGGTCACCGATGGTATCGGCCCCGGCATCGATCATGAATTTGAGCAGCACGCCCTGATTGTAGCGCGTGCCGCGGATCAGGAAATTCTCCGCCGGCCATTCGCCGCGCTCGTTCTGGCCCCATGCCTCACGCTGCCATCCGAGATTAGACTCGAAGCCGCCGCATGCCAGCACGCAGCTTTTCGCCGTGATGCGCTCACCCGCTTCGGTGATCGCGGCTTGAAAGCGACCATCGATAATCTCGAGACTGTCCACCGGCGTCTCGTAGCGCACCTGGACGCCGAGATTTTGCGCGCTGCGATAATAGGCATTCACCAGTGCCTTGCCGCCGCCCATGAAGAACGCATTGGTGCGCGCAACGTGCAGCGCGCCGGAGAGCGGCGGCTGGAAATGAACGCCATGGCGACGCATCCACGGCCGGCAGCGCGAGGAATGGCGGATCACCAGCCGCGCCAGACCTTCATTGGTCAGCCCGCCGGTGACTTTCAGAAGATCCTGCCAGAACTCCTCTTCCGGATAGGCTTCGACCAGCACGTCCTGCGGCGCATCATGCATGCAGCGCAGGTTGCGGACATGCATCGAGTTGCCGCCGCGCCAAGCGCGCGGCGCGGACTCCAGCATCAAAACTGAAGCACCAGTCTCGCGCGCCATCAGCGCCGTGCACAGCGCCGCGTTGCCGCCTCCGATCACCAGAACATCAGGCTCGCCCGGCGATGCCATCCACCCTCTTCCATTTTCCGCGACAGTGCGATGTCTTTGACGACACGCCTTTGATGGCTTGCGGAAAATAGAACTTCAAGCGTTTCCTTGCATAGGGGAATATGGAGGTTGCCTCTACAAACGCCCGAACACCTTATCCGCCACGCGTTCCGCGATGCGACGCAACCCCGGCCACCTCTCCTGCTCGATCACAAGGCGAAAACCGAGATTGGCGGGCGGCACGCCGGCGGCACAGCCCCCGGTGCGCGGATCGCGGATGAAGTCGGTCATGTAAGCGCGGTGCGCGCCCTGAACGACGCGGACGCCGCAGTTGGTGTTGGTCACCCGCGTAGCACCGGAAGGTTCGACATCGTGCCGAACGAAGCAGGTGTCGGTCCATTCCCAAACATTACCGGCGACATCCTGCAATCCACGTCCGTTGCGACCGAAGGCGCCGACCGGTTGCGGCGCGAGCAAGACCGGCCGCTCGCGGCTCGTCTCTGCTTCGTAGCGCGCGATCCACGCCCGCACCGGATCGACCGTTCCGGTTACCGGCAACGCGTCGTCGCTGGCCTTTTCGGCGGCGGCGAAGACCCACTCCTCATCGGTCGGCAGCCGATGCAGCTTGCCGGTGATCCTGGTCATCCACTGTGCGTAAGCGGTCGCATCGCGCCAGTTGACGCCGACCATCGGCATGTTGTCCTTCGTTGAAGCCTGCGGAATGCGCGGGCAGCCGCCGTCGTCGACACAGCGGGCATATTCGGCCGCCGTCACCTGACGAGTCATGATAGCGAGAGAGGAATCGAGCTTGATCCGGCGCAGCGGCGCCGTCACCGGCTTTCCGTCGCGAGAGAAGTCACCGGCGATGCGATAAGAAAAATTCTCCGCCTTCAACGCGGCGAACTCCTGCGCCGATGGCAAGGTATCGCTCGGCGTCACCGCCGTCATCGCGAAAGGACTTGCCAATGCTGCGGCAGTCAACGCCGCCTTGAGTTTCATCGCCAGCAACATGATCGATCTTCCAAGGAGGTCTTCAGGAATGTGCGGCCTGCGGATAATCCGCAGGCCGCTTCACTGCTATCGCGTCAGCACCGTCGCCTCGGCGGCGCTGGACTTGCCGACCGGGATCGGGCCCGGAGGCACGACCTGCTTCATCAGGTCGTTATTCCATTCGCCGTCCACCTTGATGTGCGCGGTGGCGCCGAGTTCAGCCGCCTCGATCAGGTTGTGGTTGACGTAGGCATAGACGCCGGGCTGCCGGAAGGTGTAGAGCGCGGCTCCCGCTGATCCGCCGCGGATGAACCAGGTCTCGAGATCCTTCTCCGGCGGGTTGCTGAACTTGCCGGTCTCCCAGACGTAGTCGCCGTGACCGCCAATGAGATGCGGGCGGGTGTCGCGATTGGCTTCGGAGTGCACGATCATCACCGTTTCACCGACCTTGGCGGTCAGCGCGTTCTTGCCGGTGAGCGCGCCGACGCGGCCGTTGAACACAACATGGGTCGGGATCAGCTTGCGCATCACCTCGGTGGTGTCGGCGAAGGCTTCACCGGGAGAGTCGTAGGACTTGTATTTCCCGTTCTCGTCCTTCGGAATGTAGAAGTCGTTTTCGCCGACGTAGTAGATGCGGTCATAATGCAGCGGTTTGCCCTCGGGATTCTTGAGGCCATCTCGTGGCAGAACCATGATCGTGCCATGCATCCCGGAGACCACGTGCCAAGGGATCATCCCTTCCGGCGCGCAGTGGTAAACGAAGGTCCCGGCGCGGGTCGCCTTGAAGCGCAACACCGTCTGCTCGCCCGGATTGACGTGAGTGAGCGCGCCGCCGCCAAGACCGCCGGTCGCGGCGTGGAAGTCAATGTTGTGCGGCATCGTGTTGGTCTCGGGATTGACCAGCGTGAGTTCGACGTAGTCGCCCTGATGCACCACCATCATCGGCCCCGGAATCGAGCCGTTGAATGTCATGGCCTGGAGCTTGGTGCCGGCATCGTCGATGACGACTTCCTTCTCGCGGATCGTCAGCTTGAACTCCATGATCTTCGGGCCGCCCTTGGCAATCTGCTCGTGCGCATGCACGAACGGCGGCGCCACCAGTTCGACCTTCTCGCGCGGCAGCTTGAGATCGTCGGCCAAGGCAGGCGCGGCAATCACAAGGGCTGCAATGGCGGCGCCCATCAATGCGGTTCGGCGGGTGATCATGACACTCTCCTGTTCGGTGCCCGTAAGTGATGGCCGGGAGTATGCCGCAATCCGGCTCGCGCTCTTTGCGAGTTCGCAAAGAACGCGACGATAGGTCGAACCCATTTCATATGCATCGTTATGACATGCCGTGAGCGTCCGCTCGGAAAGCCGCACTGCCTCGGAAAATGACGACCAGCCGACGTTGGCGCGGACGCACTCTCGCTTGACATCGGGGCTAATGACAATCATAATCATTTCATATGATATAATATGATCAGACCCCACAACCGCGCCCAAGGAGCCGTCATGAAGATCGAGAAATTCCATCACGTGGCCTATCGCTGCATCGACACCAAAGCGACGGTCGAGTTCTACAAGAAGGTGCTGAACATGGACCTGCTCGGCGCCATCGCCGAGGACAACGTGCCGTCCACCAAGGCACCGGACCCGTACATGCACATTTTCCTCGACGCGGGTAACGGCAGCATCCTGGCGTTCTTCGAACTGCCGAACTCGCCCCCCATGGGTCGCGACCCGAATACGCCGGAATGGACTCAGCACATCGCGTTCGCGGTGAAGGACATGGCGGCGTTCGAGGAAGCGCACAAGCGGGCGCTCGACGCCAAGCTCGACATCGTCGGGCCGACCGATCACACCATCTTCAAGTCGATCTACTTCTACGATCCGTCGGGACATCGCCTCGAGGTGGTGGTCGAGACGGCAACAGCCGAGCAGTTGCAGCGGATGAAGGACCTCGCGCCGCGCATGGTCGAGGAATGGTCGCAGAACAAGCGTCCGCCGCGGCACATGTCCTGGCTGCACGAGAAGGAACTGGCGACGGTTCAATAACCGCCTGCCCTTTTTGTCCTTGCGGCATCGCCGGCCATCCCGAACGGGATGGCCGACGATATTTTTGTGGCAGTGGAAGCGGCGACATCTCCCTGTCCGCCCGCTTCGCCCCCTAGAACCGCAACGGCCCCGAAGGCAATATCCGTGAACGCGGATCGCCTCCGGGGCCGGCGCGGTTTACGGTCAGGCTTTCAGTTCGCCGACAACGGCCGGATGACGCAGCGAACTCTCTTCCGACGCCGGCGATGCCGTCAGATCGATGCCGCGGGTTTCGCGCGACATCAGCACGCAGAACACACCGGGGATCGCCATGGCCGCCGCGTAGATCGCGACCGAGAGCGGAGCTCCGGTGGCGCGCAACAGCGCCGCGCCGATGATCGGCGCGACCGACCCGCCGATTACCGAGGCGACCTGATAGGAGGTCGAGAGCGCGGTGTAACGCACACGGGTCGGGAACAGTTCGGTGAAGAACGCCGACATACCGCCAACGATGATGCCATGGCACGTCAGCGTGACGAAGGTGACGGCGAGGATCGTCGAGGGGCTGGCGCTCTTGTCGAGCGAGAACAGCAGGAAGCCCGCAAGAATGCCGGCGCAAAGACCGACGATCATCACCGGGCGGCGGCCGAACACATCGGCGGCGAAGCCCGCCAGCATGATGATGCAGACTTCAAGCAACGAGCCCCAGAACAAGGCGTCGAGCCCGACCCCGCGCGGCATCGCAAGAAACTGGGTCACGAAGATCAGGAAGAAGGTCGTGAACAGATAGAATAATGAGTTTTCAGCGGCCTTGATCAGGAACACCTGGAACATCGGGCGGCCGTAGCCGGTGAATGTCTCGCGCAGCGGCGCGCGCGGCTCGCCGCGACGCTGTTCGGCAAGCGCGGTGAAGGCTGGCGATTCCTCGATTCGCAGGCGGATCCACAAACCCAGCCCGACCAGCAAGGCCGAAGCCAGGAACGGCAACCGCCAGGCCCATTCGACGAAGCCGGCCTCACCGAAATGGCGCTGGATGAGGATGATGGTGAGCGCCGCCAGCACGTTCGCCGCCGGGCCGCCGATCATCGGAAAGCTGACCCAGAACGCGCGATGCTTGCCCGGCATCGATTCCGCCACCAGCGTCAGCGCGCCGGTCGCCTCGCCGCCGACCGCGATGCCTTGCAGGACCCGCGCGAGAGTCAGCAGCAGCGGCGCGGCAATCCCGATCGAGGCGTAGGTCGGCAGCAAGCCCATCGCGAAGGTCGAAAGCCCCATCATCACGAGGCTGACGACCAGCGTGTTCTTGCGGCCAATGGTGTCGCCGAGCGCGCCGAACAGCACGCCGCCCAGCGGCCGCGCCACGAACCCCACCGCGTAACTGCCGAGTGCCAGCAGAATGCCGACATACGGATCGACCGTGGGGAAGAAGATCTTGTCGAACACGAGAACGGCGCAGGTGGCGAAAATGAAAAAGTCGTACCATTCGATGATGGTGCCGACCGAACTGGCCAGCAGCAGCCGAAAACGCTCGGCGACGGCGGTGTCTGACATGATTCCTCTCCATGATATTATAATTGAAGGCAGCCGCCGTCAGCGACGGACCAACGGGCGTTGGCCAACCCTGCGCGATGATGCGCGCGAAATTTCGGCAGCGGCTGTCGCAGCCGGTCGATATGCGGCCATTGTGCCAAGCGCTCCCGATCCGGCTCCGGGTTGCGCGGCATTGAACTCCACGATACTGTTTGCGCGTGAACGTATCATTGCAAATGAGATGGTTGTCAATGGCTGACGCGCCGAAAAGTCCGGCTCTCGATATCGACATTTTCCTGCCCTACCTGATCAATGTGCTGGCGAGCCGGATGAGCAAGGAACTGGCGGCGATCTATGAGGCCCGGTTCAACATCACCATTGCCGAATGGCGCGTCATCGCCCACCTGGCGCAGAACAAGAATGTATCGGTGCGCGAGGTGCACGAGCGGGTCGATATGGACAAATCCAAGGTCAGCCGCGCGGCCGCGACGCTAGAAAGTGCCGGCCTGATCGAAAAGCGGATCGCGGGCGCCGACAAGCGCCTTGTCGAATTGCAGCTCACCCGCAAGGGCCGCAAGGTGTTCTCGGAGATCGAACCGCTTGCCCTCGCCTACGAGAAGGACTCGCTGGCCGAATTGTCCGGCAAGGAACAGGCTGCCCTGCGCAGCATCGTCAACAAGCTGCTCGCCAAGCCGACGGTTTCGCGCGCCTGAAGCGGAACAGAGAAAAGCAAACAATCGACGAGGAATTACGCAGGCCAGAATTTCCGTCCCGTCATTGCTGTGCGAGCGAAGCAATCCAGTCCTTTCAAGAACGCTGGATTGCTTCGTCGCTTACGCTCCTCGCAATGACGTAGATAGAGCCTGCAATTCGTTGGCGACGCCTTGAGTCAGACTCGCAGGATGACGCTTTTGCGTAAACCTCACCGACCGTTCAATGCGGCTCGCCGATGTGCTTGCTACGGATGCGGTGCACCACCCACCAGATCGCCAGCGCCGCGATCGGCACGAATCCGGCGCTGAGATAGAGCGGATCGATCGGCACCACATGCGCCTCATGCGCGGCCTTGGCGAGATAGCCGAACAGGCCCACCACATAATAAGTGATCGCCGCAACCGAGAGCCCTTCCACGGTGGTCTGCAAGCGCAGTTGCAGCCGCGTGCGCTCGTTCATCGATGAGAGCAGTTGCTGGTTCTGCTGCTGGCGTTCGACATCGACGCGGGTGCGCAACAGGTTGGCGGCGCGCTTCAATTTCTCCGACAAGGCGGCCTGCCGCGCTTCGGTCGCCATGCAGGTGCGCAGCGCCGGAGCCATGCGGCGGGCGAGGAACGACGACCACGTCGGCAGGCTGCCGATGGCGCGTTCGCCGATGCCTTGCAGCCGCTGCGCGACGATCTCGTCATAGGCGCGGCTGGCGCCGAAGCGAAACAGGCTGGCGGCACCACCGGCCTCGACCTCGGCGGACAGCGCCATCAACTCGTCGAGCAGATGATGGTTGTCGGAGAGATCGTGCGCGCTGCGCATGGTTTCGGTGACCTCGGCCAGCCGCTTCTCGGCGGCGGCGATGGAGGGCGCGAGACGCTGCGCTTCCGGCAGGCCGAGCAGCGCGAAGGTGCGATAGGTCTCGATGTCGATGATGTGCTGGATCAGCGTGCCGGTGCGCTCGCCGCTCATGCCGCGATCGGTGACGAGGATGCGGACATAGCCGCCGGCATCGAGCTGGAAGTCGGTGGCGTAGGTGGCGAGTGCGTCGTCGGTTTCAGCGGCGGCGAGGCTGGCGCGGTCGAACAGTTGCTCCGGCGCGGTGCGCGCCGGATTCTCCGGCAACAGATGCAGGTCGATGGCGACCAGCACCGGCCCCGGCTGACTAACCTGTCGCATCGGCGCGGCGAGGCTTTCGGCCGAAGGATGAAACGGCGGCATGTCGGCTTCGGACGGAAATTCCCAGGTGTAAGTGGTGAATTCCGAATGCTGCTCCCAGCGCAACACGGTGGCGCCGAGCGTGACGCGCAAATGCTTCTCGCCACGCTGCGGCGTCGCCAATCCGCGCGCGGTGCAGAACGCGGTGAGTTGCGCACGATCGGCGGCGGCGCGCTCGCCGGTGGTGTCGAAGGCAAAGTGCAGGATGCGCACCGGCGCGACGATGGCCGTCACCGGCCGCGCATGAACCTCGCCCAGCACCGCCGTGCGCAGAGGATGCGGCTCCAGGCTCGCCGCCTTGCTGTCACCGATCGAAACCGCCGCGCTCATGCTCGCCGCCCGCCCCTCGCCTCGCAGGTCAAGCCTTAGCATCCACGCGCCGGATGCGCCAAGGCATCCGTTGGGCGGACGGGCAATAGGCAATACACAACGTCATTGCGCCCGAAGCGAAGCAATGACGTTGATAGGAGTTCGACTTCATATAGCGTCGTCAGCGACGACGCCGACGGCGCTCTCACGTCGACCGGCGCTGCCGTGGAAACCATGGCGCGACCAGCGCGTTCGGACGGAACGGCTTCCAGCTTCCGAGCGGCTGCGCGAGGCGGTCGGCGATCACCCACAGCGCCGGCGCGTGGAAGCCGAGTCCGATATGCGTGGTGATCACTTCGATGTTCTCGCGCTTGGGGCCGTCTTCCTCGAGGCACGCCTGCCACGCCACCACCCCGTCGGCGCGGGTATAGATCGAGGTCGAGGGCACCGGGATCGGCTGCGCCAGCCGGCTGATGCGTTCGGGCGTCGGCGGTTCGTATTTCTGACCGGTGAGTACGCGCCAGATGGTCTTGACGTTGCTCGCTCCGGGTGCGGCGAACGGACTGCCGAGCGTCACCACCAGCCGCACGGCATCGGGCACATGCCGCGCCACCTCGCGCGCGATGATGCCGCCGCGGCTCCAGCCGATCAGGCTGACCTTCTCACCCGTCTCCGCGTGCAGCTTGACGACCTCAGCGGCGATCGATTCCAGATCAGAGTCAGGCGCGCGAACGTTGCGCCCGCGCCCCCAGCCCTGAACCTTGTAACCGAGACGCTCGAGAAAGCCGCGAATGGCAATAGTGGAGGTGTCGTCGGCGCCGAGGCCGGGCAGCACCATCACCGGACGCGGCTGCCCGCGCGGCGCCGTGGCGAGGAACGGCGCGGCGGCGAGCAGCGCCGGGATATCCAGCAACCCGCGTCCCTCGGTCGCCAACAGGGCAAGCGACGGTGCTTTCACCGTCTTGCTGTCTCGAGCCATCGATTGTCTCCTTCAGTAGCAGAACAACGTCGCCAAGTGCGCACGTCGTCGCAACACTCACTGCGTCGTCCCCGCGCAGGCGGGGACCCATACGCCGTGTCGCTGATGATGTGGGAGGTCGTCATGAATCGTTGATGGACAGTCTTCGTTCTCACTCGACCGTCAAGGGTTATGGGTCCCCGCCTGCGCGGGGACGACGTTTCCCGTATCGCACCGCATCGCATCATTCCGCCGGTTGCGGCTGGCGGTCGGCGGCGTGGCAATGGTCCGCGATGGCCTCGACCAGGATCGGCACAAGGCCGGGCGCGAGGTCGTGGCCCATGCCGGGCACGATGGTCAACTTTGAACCGGGGACATGTTTCGCGGTGTCCTGCCCGGCTTCGACCGGCACCAACGGATCGTCGGCGCCGTGCAGCACCAAGGTCGGCGCGGTGATGGTTTTCAGCATATCGACGCGGCTGCCGGAAGCCAGCACGGCCATCAACTGCCGTCCGACGCCGACCGGATAATACGAGCGATCGGTGGATTGCTCGATCTTGACGCGAAGCTCCGCGTCGGAGGTCGGGAAGCCGGGGCTGCCGATGACGCGATAGACCTTCATGCCGTGCGTGATGACCGCCTCGCGGTCGGCGGCATCAGGGCGCGGCGCCAGCAGCGCGGCGATGGCTTCCGGCTTGCCTGGCGGCAGGCTCGGATCGCCGCTCGACGACATGATCGACACCAGGCTTCGCGTGCGGTCCGGATATTTCGCGGCAACCATTTGCGCGATCATGCCGCCCATCGAGGCGCCGACGATGTGGGCGCGCGCGATGCCGAGCTTGTCCATAAGGCCGATCGCATCGGCCGCCATGTCGTTCAGCGTGTAAGGCGCTTCGACCGGCTGGCCGGCCAGCGCGCGGGTGAAGCCGGCGACGACGTCCACCGGCGCTGCGTCGTCAAACTTGGTGGAGAGGCCGATGTCGCGGTTGTCGAACCGCACCACGCGAAAGCCGCGCGCGGCCAGCGCCTCGCAGAACGGAACCGGCCAAGCGATCATCTGGGTGCCGAGGCCCATGATCAGAAGAATGACCGGCGCCTTGGCATCGCCGAACTCGTCGTAAGCGATCTCGATCCCGTTCGCGGCAATTGTAGGCATAGGCAGTTCACTCCTTAGGTTCACTCGTCTTCAGAAACATTGGATCGTTCGCTTCACGCGATCGCTCGGCGGGTAACCTTACTTGGCACGCGCGATCGCTTCAACGATCAGCCGGCGTGCTTCGTCGGCGTTGCCCCAGTCGTCGCACTTCACCCATTTGCCTGGCTCGAGATCCTTGTAGTGGGCGAAGAAATGCTCGATCTGGCGGCAGGCGATCTCCGGCAGGTCGGTAAAGTTCTTGATGTGCGCGTAGCGCTGCGTCAGCCGCGCGGTCGGCACTGCGACGATCTTTTCGTCGCCGCCAGCCTCGTCGATCATTCGCAGCACGCCGATGGGACGCACGGCGATGACCGCGCCCGGCGTGATCGGCCGCGTGTTGGCGACCAGCACGTCGCACGGGTCGCCGTCCTGCGACAGCGTGTGCGGGATGAAACCATAATTGCCCGGATAGCGCATCGGCGTGTAGAGGAAGCGGTCGACCACCAGCGTGCCGGCCTTCTTGTCGATCTCATACTTGATCGGTTCGCCGCCGATCGGCACCTCGATCAGCACGTTGACTTCGTCCGGCGGATTTTTTCCGATCGATATGGCGTCGATATCCATGCGTTACTGTCTCCTGCATGCCGTTGCGCGCAACCGCATGCGTAATGGCATTATTGGCCAGTCGCGGTGGGCATCACAGCGAAACGGCGACGTCACTTGTCGCGCCCCTTGCTCAGCACGCTGCCGACCGCCCGCACCAGCCAGCTCGGCTGATACTTGATCCACTGCATTGCAAGCTCGTTGGCGAGGCCCGCGATGTGCACCGGCTTGCCGGCCATGCAGGCGCGATAGCCTTCCAGCGCCACGCTCTTGGGGTCCATGATCATCACGCTCGGCACACTGCCGAGATCGGTGCCCTGCACCATGCCGGTGTCGGTGACGCCGGGACAGAGCGTGGTCACCGTGATGCCGCTGCCGCTCAGTTCCTGATACAGCGCGTCGCCGAACGAGCGCACGTAAGCCTTGGAGGCAGCATAGACCGCGAGATTCGGCACCGGCATGAACGACGCGATGGAGGCAACGTTGAGAATGCGCCCGCGCTTGCGCTCCAGCATCGGCGCGAGGAACAGGTGCGTCATCGCCGTCATGGCGACGATGTTGACCTGCAAGAGCTGCAACTGCTTGTCGAGATCGAGGGCGTTGAAGCGGCCCTCCATCAGCAATCCGGCGTTGTTGACCAGAAGATCGATCTGCGTTCCGGCGTCGCCCACCGCCTGAAACACCGCCTGCGCCGCGCCGGGCTCGCTCAGATCCGCCGGAACGATGGTGGTGCGGACGCTGTGCGCGGCGGACAATTCGTTGGCGAGTTCCTGCAGCTTGTCGCGGCTGCGCGCCAGCAGGACGAGGTTGAACTTGTTGGCGGCGAGAACCCGCGCCAGTTCCTGGCCGATGCCTGCGGACGCGCCGGTCACCAGCGCGCATTGTCGTTCGTTCTCATTGGTTGCCATGGCGTCCCTCTCCTGCTTTCAACGGCTAAGCTCTGGACGGATCGGTCGGCGGCGCGAGACGACCGTGCAGCGCCTGCCATCCCGATTTCAGCGCGTGATCGAACAGCCCGAGGTGCTCGGCAACGGCCTCGCTGGCGAGGCTCGCGAGATCGGCGCGCGGCAGCTTCACGAAGGCCTCGGCGTCGGCGCCGGATACCACGATCTTCATGCCCTGCTTGCGCGCGAGATTCATCATCGTGGCGTTCTCGACCAGGCAATTCATGAACAGCACGCGCACGCCCCAGTTGCGTACCCGCGCCGCCGAGCGCTCCAGCAGCGCCGCGCCGATACCACGCCCGCGATAGTCGGGCAGAACCGATACGCCGAGTTCGGCGTCGTTCTCCTTGCGCGCCAGATGCGCAGCGCCGATCACCGCCAGTTCGGCATCGGTCACCACGAAGACAACATCGCGCGACAGATCGATGCCCTCGACATATTTGCGGATGCCGTCGTCGGACAGCACATGGCCGAACCTCAGGTGACGATCCTCCGACCCGAGCGCCAGCAGGTGAGCGAGCAATCTCGGCCGCTCATCCTCGGGCATCTCTCGCGTCAGCGCGTTGAGGTCCATCGGCGTTCAGGCTTCCATTGAAGGCATTCTGACGTCATTGCGGATCGTCATCGGCAAAGGCCGCCCCGTGGGGCGGCCCGTGTTGCGTGCAATGGCGGACGATGCCGTCAATGCGCCGGGGCCGGCACCGCGCCGCGCGCGGTCACCGTCGGCTTGATCGCCAGCAGCAGCAGCAGGCCGGACAGGATGTAGAGCCCCATCACGAAATACATGCTGTAGATGTTGTCGCCGGTGTTCTTGACGATGAAACCGTTGATCGACGGGCTCACCGCCGGGCCGAGGTTACCGAGGCTGCTGATCAACGCGAGGCCACCAGCGGCCGCGCCGGCCGACAGATATTCGCTGGTCAGCGCGAAGAACAACGGCGTCGCCGACGCGATGCCGATCACGGCGAAGGACAGTGCGATGATCGATCCCGCCAGATTGCCTTGCAGCAGCGTGGTGATGAACAGGCCTAGCGCCGCGATGCCGACGCAGGCCGCGAAGTGCCAGCGGCGCTCGTGCCACTTGTCCGAATGGCGGCCGATCAGGATCATTCCGATGACGCCGACGGCGTTGGGAATGGCGGCGTAGATGCCGATCAGGAACAGGTCCTTGACGCCCCAGCTCTGGATCAGCGTCGGCAGCCAGAACACCATGGTGTAGGTGGCGCCGAGCAGCAGGAAGTACACCAGCGAGAGGATGTAGACCTTGGGATCGCGCAGGCACTCCGCGAACGAGCCGGCGGGCTCGCTTTCGACATCCTTGACATCATGGCTCATGCGATCGGCATGCAGCGCCTTTTCCTCGCTGGTCAACCAGGCGGCCTGCGCGGGCTTGTCCTGAAGCAGAACGAAGACCAGGAAGCCGAGCAGGATCGCCGGAATGCCTTGCACCAGGAACAGCCATTGCCAGCCGTGCAGGCCGGCGATGCCGTCGAAATACTTCAGGATGCTGCCGCACAGCGGCCCGGCGATAACCGAGACGATGGTGGTGGCCGACATGAAGATCGCGATCACCTGCCCGCGCCGCACCGACGGATACCAGTACGTGAAGTACAGGATGACGCCGGGGAAGAAGCCGGCCTCGAACGCGCCGAGCAGGAAGCGCACGACGTAGAACTGCGTCGGCGTCGAAACAAACATCATCGCGGTGGCGGCGGCGCCCCACAGCACCATGATGCGCAACAGCGTCTTGCGCGCACCGATCTTCTCAAGCAACAGGTTGCTCGGTACCTCGAACAGGAAGTAGCCGATGAAGAAGATGCCGGCTCCGAGGCCGTACACCGCATCGCTGAACGGCAGCGTCTGCTTCATCTGTAGCTGTGCATAGCCGATGTTGATGCGGTCGAGATAAGCGACCATGTAGGCGATCAGCAGCAGCGGAATGATCCGCCAGTTGATCTTGGAGAATAGAGCCTTGAGCGGCGCGCTCTCGGCCACGTGAGACGTTTTGCCCGTCGTCGTAGGATGCATTTTGGTTCCCTCCACCCGATAATCTGCTCAGCGAACGACAGCCTTCCGTTGCGGAACGACCGACCGTTGAAATTCTTTCGTCCGTGGACCCTGCAACCGGCCGCGACAAAGCCACGCCCCGAACGTCGTTCGAGGATCGCTTCGCCACGGCCGTCGCAACGGCGCGTTATGCCTCCCGTGAGGCTTCCGACTTGGCGGCCGCGGCCGCCTTGGCCTTGCCCGACGATTTGCTCGCCTGCTCGATGGTCAATTCGGCGGGCTGCGGCGCGGCGGTTGCGGCCGCTGCCTCCGCGACCGGCGGCAGCGCCTCGATCTCCTTCAGCGCTTTCTTCAGGTGCTCGATGAGTTCGTAGGATTCGTCCTGCGACAGCACGCGCCGGCAAGCAGTGAGCCCGAACTCCAGCACGCCGGCATAGCTGTGCACCGTGATGTTCAGCGCGGCTCCGTGATACGGAATCGACACCGGGAAGTAGTGCACCATCTGCGCGCCGGCCATGTACAGCGGCATCGGCGGGCCGGGAACGTTCGAGATCATGACGTTGCCGGCGGCCGGAACGCGGCTCGCGAGATTGGAGCGGCCGAGCAGCGACGCAAGCCCGGTCATCAACCACGGCGCACCGGTGATCGGCACGTTCATCCCGAGCACCGGCTTGAGTTCGCGCACCACCGCCTTCGCCGCTTCCGACGACGCGTGGATCGCCTTGAAACGCTCCGGCAGGTTCTTGATGTCGGTGGCAAGATCGACGCGCACCGCCGAAACCTGGTTGTTCATCGCGCTGTCGCCTTCGGCGCGCAGGCTGACCGGCACCATTGCGATCAACGGCTCCTTCGGCAGCAGGTTGCGTTCCTTCAGGAAACGATGCAGCGCGATCGAGCACATCGCCATCACGATGGTGTTGACCGTGCCGCCGACGCGCTTGCCCAGCGCCTTGATGTCGGCGAGCGGCACCGACAGCGTCGAATAGGAGCGCTGGTTGGTGATCGAGTCGTTGAAGATGGTCTTGGGCGCCAGACCGAGGTTCAATTGGCGCTCACCCTGCGGCACGCGCTGGCTGGCGATCACGCCGGCGGCCGTGCTGAACGCCTTCGCGGCGGTCGGCAACGCTTCCGCGATCTTGCGATACTGCTGTGCCGCGTTGGTCGCAGCGGCTTGCAGCAGCTCCGTGACGCCGAGCTGGTACTGGCCCGTCGTCCGCTTGCGGCGCGGCGGCGGCACTTCGCGAATCTTCGGCGAGGTATCGTAGAGCACCTTCGCCAGTTCGACGCCCGCCTTGCCGTCGACGCCCGAGTGATGTGCCTTGGTGTAGAAAGCCATCTGGCCGTTATCGAGGCCGTCGATGACATACATTTCCCACAGCGGGCGGCTGCGGTCGAGAAGTGTCGAGTGCAGACGCGCGATGAGCTGCTCGAGTTGCGCCATGGTGCCGGGACGGCGCAGCGTCACGCTGCGAATATGATAATCGAGATCGATATCGTCGTCCTCGATCCAGACCGGCTCGGCCAGTTCGAACGGCATCGGCGCCAGCTTGCGCGTCAGCACCGAGGCCAGATGCAGCCGTTTGCCGAGCATCGCCTTGACGTCTTCGTAGTAATCGCCGTCATACCCTTCTGGCAATTCGAACAGCATCAGGCTGCCGACATGCATCGGCGTTTCCGGCGTTTCGAAATGCAGGAATGATGCGTCCATGCTGCTGAGTTGGTCCATCGCCGTGCCTCCCCTATGCGAATGCGGTTTCCGTTCGCTTCCGTTTTTTTTGCCAGACGCTTCGGCTCCTGCGGCCGAAGCGCCGTTGTCGAACCGGAGGCGGCCGGCGCCGGCCACCTCTAGTGTTTTCGCCGTCAAGCGTCGGGTTACGACGCCTTCGCCTTCTGCGCTTCTTCGTCGTAAAGATCTTTCTTCGAAATTTTTCCGACGGCCGTTTTCGGCAGTGCGCCGCGGATATCGAGCGCGTGAATCATCTCGTGCTTGCCGAGCTTGTCCTTCAGGAAAGCCTGAAGCTCCTTCAGCGTGAACGGGGCCGCGCCGGCCTTCAGCGTGATGAAGGCTTTCGGCGACTGGCCGCGATACTCGTCCGGAATGCCGATCACCGCGACTTCCGCGACCGATGGGTGCTGGTAGACCGCTTCCTCGAGCACGCGCGGATAGACGTTGAAGCCGCCACACAGCAGCATGTCCTTGGTCCGGTCGACGATGTAGACGTAGCCGTCCTCGTCCATGTAGCCGACATCGCCCGTGCGCATGAAGCCGTCGGCGGTCATGACGTCGGCGGTGGCGTCGGGCTTCTTCCAATAGCCCTTCATCACGTTCGGGCCCTTGATGCACAGCTCGCCGGTCTGGCCGAGCGCGACGTAAGTGGCGTTGTCGCTGGTATCGAGGAATTTGATGCTGATGCCCGGGCTCGGGACGCCGCACGAGCCGGCGCGCGGCTCGTTGGTGACCGGCGTGAAGGTTCCTGTCGGCGACGTTTCCGTCATACCCCAACCCTCCGCGAGCCGACAGCCGGTCAGCTTCTCGAAGCTGCGCTGGACTTCGAGCGGCAGCGGCGCGCCACCGGAATTGCACCACTTCAACGAGGTCAGGTCAACCTTGCCCGCTTCCGGATGATTGAGCACCGCCACAAACATCGTCGGCACGCCGGGGAACGCCGTGATTTTCTTCTCCGCCAGATCCTTGATCACCGTGTCGATATCGAACCGGATATGCTGAACAAGCTCGGCGCCAAGGCGAACGCCGAGCAGCATGTTGACGGTCAATGCGTAGATGTGGAATGGCGGCAGCACGCCGAGCACACGCTCCTTGCCCTCCTCCAGCGTCGGCGGATCGGTCCTGGTTGTCTCGATGCATTGACTGGTGGCGGACGTCAGGTTGCCGTGGGTCAGCATCGCCCCCTTCGGCAAGCCGGTAGTGCCGCCGGTGTACTGCAACAGCGCGATCGCATCGGTCAGGTCGGCGATCGGATAACTGCGATAGATGCCGTCGTTGTCGAGCAGCGCCTGGAAGGTCAGGTGCTTGTCGTCGCTGGGCACGCTGGCGAGTTGCTTGGTCGCCTGCATCTGCGCGTTGACGGCCTGCGGGTTGCCGGACATTTCCGCGACGTTGCCAACGATCAACTTCTTCAGGCGCGTGTGGCCGAGCATCGGCGCCATCTGCGGATAGAGCGCGGCCAGGTCGAGCGTGATCAGGAAATCCGTCTGGCTGTCCTCGATCTTGTGCTCGAGCACCTTGGCGGCGTCGAGCGGCGAATAGTTGACGACCGTACCGCCGGCTTTCAAGACGCCGAACAGGCTGACGAGGTAGTGCGGAGTATTCGCGAGATAAAGGCCGACGTGGATGCCCGGCCCGACGCCCAATTTCTGCAATCCCGCAGCGGCTCGATTGGCGAGATCGTTCAGCTCGGCGAAGGTGATCTTGCGCCCCATGAAATCGATCGCGGAACTATTGGGCCATTTCGCCGCGGCATCTTCAAGAATCTGCTGAACCGGCGTGGGCGAAATGTCGGCGTCCCATTTGACGCCGGGCGGATACGACTTGAGCCAGGGCTTGTCGCCGAGCGATGTATTGGTCATCGGAAATCCTCCCGTATCTTTTGTTTGCATGTGTCTCAAACCGCCGTCAGCCCGCCGTCCACCGCGAGCGTCTGCCCGGTGATGAAGGCGCAAGCGTCCGACGCGAACAGCGCCGTCACCCCCTTGAGATCCTCGGGGCCGCCGCCGCGATTCATCGGCGCCATCTGCGCGGTCGAAACCTCGCCGAGGCGCTCCGTCATCTTGGTCGGAAAGTAACCCGGCGCAATGGCATTGACGTTGATGCCGTACCTCGCCCACTCGTTGGCGAGGGTGCGCGTCATATTGACCACGGCGCCCTTGCTGGCGTTGTAGGCGAGCGTCGGAATGTCGTCGGCATAGGTACCGGTGAGGCCCTGGATCGACGCGATATTGATCACCTTTCCGCTTTGGCGCGGCACCATGCAGCGGCGGCCGACTTCCTGCGTCGCGACGAAAATCGCGGTGACGTTCAGGGTGATGACCTTGTTCCAACCATCCATCGAATGTTCGATGGTCGGCGCGCCCCACGATGTTCCGGCGTTGTTGACGAGAATGTCGATCGGCCCGAGTGCTGCGATCACCTGCTCCACCATCGGCGGAATCGTCGCCAGTTGCCCCATATCGCAGACCAGCGGCAGCGTCTCGATGCCGAGCGAGTTCAGATGCGCTGCGGCGGCATCGAGTTCATCACGCTTGCGCGCGGTGATCGCGACTTTCGCGCCGAGTTCGCCCAACACCTCGGCCATCTGCAAGCCAAGACCACGCGAACCGCCGGTGACCAGTGCCACACGTCCCGTCAGATCCTGCAACTTGGCCAGACTCATTGCGACCTCCACCCATGACGACCCGATCGCGAACGAAAGCGATCGCGTCGTCGGCGTTTCACACCCTTGAAGTCATTGCCGCATCGCGGCGCCGGTTGCGGTCTTGAACTGCCGCTTCACCGAAACAGCAGGCCCTATTTCGGCTGCAACAGCTTTTGCAGGTTGGCCATATTCTCTTGCATGCGTTCCTGCACGACCTTCCACGCGTTGGTATGCGCCTGCATTTCCAGTTGCGTGAGTTCGCGGAAGTTCGCGACGGCCTTTTCGACGCCCTGCTTGGCGATATCGGCCTGCTTCGACAGCGCATCCGTGCCGGTCATGTTGCCGGCTAGGTTCTGGACGGCGGCCTGCCACTCCGCGAAGGTCTCGCCGAGGATTTCATTGCGCCGCTCGATCAGCGCGCGAATGCCTTCATTGGCCTGGCGGTTGGCCTCGACCAGCGCTTCCATATCCTTGCGCTGCCACTCGACGAGCGCCGCGATATCGACGTTCGGCAGCTTGTACTTCTCGGCCATCTGCTTGAAATTATCCAGCCACGGCGTCATGCCAGCGAAGCTGCCGTCGGATTTGCTGTTGTTGTCTGCCATGGCGTCCTCCCTTTGATGTCGTTCGCCGCGTCACAAATGCGGCGCGGTGCGTCGGTCGGCGCTAAGCCGCGAACGGCTCGGCCTGAAGCAGACGCGCGTAGTCGTCGTCCGCGCGATTCGGATCGGGATAGATCAGTCCGCGAAGGCCGCCGCGATCGAACGGCGACCATTCGCCCTCCTTCTGCGCGAGACGATCGGCGATGGCGTACAGCACCGCCGGATGATGTCCGAGGCCGCAGTGGCTGCCTTCGACCTCGATGTTCTGCGTCGTGGTCGCTTCCTGCTCGCGGCATCCCTGCCAGGCGACGATACCATCGGTGCGCGAGTAGATCGCGGTGCTCGGCACCGGCGGCGGCAGCTTCATGTTCTCGCGCTCCGGCCAGTCGTCGACCTTGCGCTCGCTGAGATACTCATAAAGCCGCCAGGCGTTGCTGGCCTTCGGCTCGCTGGCGAACGGGCTGCCGAGCGTGATCACCTGACGCACCAGCGACGGCGAACGCCGCGACAGTTCGCGCGCGAACACGCCGCCGAGGCTCCATCCGATCAGGCTGACCTTCTGCTGATAGCGATCGGCGAGTTCGGCGAGGCGCGCATCCATCGCGTCTTCGACGCCGGGGCGCGGACCGCGATTGGGGCCGAGCTTCCAGCCGTGCGCGGCGTAGCCTTGCGCCTTCAAGTAAGTGCGCAGCGGACGTGTCGAGGAATCGCTGGCGGACAATCCCGGAAGCACCAGCACGGGATGGCCGTCGCCACGCGGCGCGCGGCGGAGCAGCGGATAGAGCGCAAAGAATGCTTGCAGCTCCCAGATGCCGCGCATCTCGAGCGCCAGCAAAAGTTTCGAGGGAGGGTTCTTCCCATTCGCGGCCATATCCATGTCGAAACGTTCCCTCTGGTGTTGCGCGTTGTCCGCATTGACGCCGTTACATTTGCAACGGGATGAAACGCTAGCGAGCGTGCAAATAGCGTGAAAGGTGCGATTGACCCATTCGAGTGGTTACTTTGGGACAAAAATTTGTGTGTGCGCTGCAGCAGTTACAGCATCTTTTCCATTGCGAAACGCCGACGGACTCTTGCGCGTCCAGCGCGCGAAGGCGTGACGGAAATTCGCGGCGTCGCTGTAGTCGAGACGTGCCGCGATTTCCTCGTTGGTCATCTCGGTGTTGCGCAGATATTCGATCGCAAGTTTCATTCGCACCTCGGCAATGATGCGGCGATAAGTGATCTGCTCGGCCTCGAGTTTGCGGCGCAGCGTGCGTGGATGCACCGACAGTTGCGCGGCCATGGTCTCGATGCTCGGAAACCAGCCGGGACGCGCGACCATGGCGCGGCGCAAGTCGGCCGCGATGCCGCCATCGCGATTGACGTCGTCGAGCAACGGCTCGCACATGTCGGCCGCCATCACGCATGTGGTCGGATTGGGGCTGACCATCGGATGATCGACCCATCCCACGTCGAATTCCATTTCGTTGCCGGCCTGCTCGAACAGAACCGGGCATTGGAACAGCTCGTGATACAAATCCACATGCGGCGGCTGCGGATAGGAGGCGCGCAGGCTCGAGAACCGGAACGACGGCCCATAAACGTCGGTGCTGAACGTCAGGCACGTGGCAAAGGCGAATTCCAGCGCGAAGCGATAGACATCCTTGGGCGAATTGCGCGAGAGCAGCGCGGCGAGCGTATAGGTCGCGGTGTCGTCGTCGCGCGAAAACGCCACGTCGGCGACCATGCCGAGATGACGGCTGTATTTGATGGCGAACTCGATGCCCTCCTCGCGGGTCGGGCTGCTCAACAGCGCGTAGCCGTACATGCCGTAAGCGATGACATGCATGCGCTGACCGGCGCGAAACGCGATCGCGGGATCGTTCGACAGCTTGGTCGCGTTGCGGAATACTGTTTCCACTTGGCGATAGGACACGCGGGTGTCGGGCGATCTGAGATCGGCGCTCCTGAGGCCCGTTCCCGTCAACGTGCGCGAGGAGGAGATGCCTTCTTCTTCAAGAACGTCGACAACCGCGGCGATCCGCTGCGTCAGGTGGATGCGCTGCACGAGATTGGGGGTCGGCCGATACATGCTTCAGCGTTCCTCCGGCATTGATGGTGCCGACCGGCATGACGATGCCGGTGTTCATTGCGATCGATTGCGATCGATCCGGAAAGGCTATCGACAGGTTTTTCGGCTTGGAAGGTTCGATCAATCCAATCTTCAGGTGATTTGCGGACAAAACAACTATTCGCGCGATCCGTCGCTGCAATGCAGCGTTCGCATCATCAAATGCGCGGTCGAGAAACGCGCATCGATATGCGGACCACCGATGCTCGGTCCCTTCACAAAAGAAGACCGCCGGCGGCGCCAGCGGTCAAGTTTGGGGGGAGGAATACACCGAACGAAGATGCAGCGTATCGCTCCCCTTTCGAGCGGAAAGGTGCGATCGAGCCAAACTTCCAGTGAGTTGCGGACAATATGCCGCCGATCCGCCGCGATACCGTGATCACACGCCGATCACGGCGCGCGCGTTGCGCTGCGAAAATCCGACGGACTCTTCCCGGTCCAGCGGATGAAGGCGTGGCGGAAATTGGCGGCGTCGCTATAGCCGAGCCGACCGGCGATTTCCTCATTGGTCATTTGCGTCTTGCGCAAATACTCGATGGCGAGCCGCATCCGCACTTCGGCGAGAAGATCGCGATAGGAGGTGCCTTCCGCTTCCAGCTTGCGCCGCAACGCCCGCGGATACATCTCCAGTTTCTCGGCGATCGCCTCGATGCTCGGGTAACGCCCCGGCTGCTCGATCAGGATGCGGCGGATGTCGGCGGCAATGCCGCCGGTGCGATTGATCTCGTCGAGCAACTGCTCGCACATCTCTCGCGCCATGGCATGGGTGCGCGGATCGGCAAGTTCGATCGCGCGATCGTCCTGCCGATGTTCGTAACGGCAGCCCGGCTGCCGAAACAGGATCGGACACTCGAAGATTTTCTCGTACAGTTCCGCATGCGGCGGCGGCGGATAATCGAGCAGGATGCGCGAGAACGCAAAGTGGGACCCGATACGATCCCTTGTCGCCGTCAAATGCGCCGCCAGCGCGAACTCGACGGCGAAACGATGGACGTTATCGGTGGGATTCGGCCAATGCGTCGGCTCGAATGAGATGCAGATGGTATCCTCGTCGAGCGACAGCGTACATTCGCAGAACGGCCCGATGACCCGCATGTATCTGATCGCGAAATCGCGCGCCTCGGCGTGGGTCGCGCTGCTCAGCAAGGCATAACCGTACATCCCATAGGCGGTGATGTGCATGCGTTGACCGGCGCGCAAGGCTAGAGCGGGATCGCCGGACAAACGAAGCGCATTCCGGATGACCTGGTCGAGTTGCCGATAGGAAACCCTGGTGGTGTGTCGGTTCAGTTGCGGTGCAGCAAGCCCCGTTCCCTCGAGCACCTGGATCGGATCGACCCCCTGTCCTTCAAGCTCGGCCACGACCGCGGCGATGCTGTGAGGCGAATACATGCGGTGTTCGAAACTCGGCGGCGACTTGTGCGTCGCGTTTCCATTCACCAGCCCATGCGGCTTGTCCATCACAGCCATTGTCGCTCTCCATGCGTCTTAAGGTCGAATCCTCCCAGTCAGTCGTGTGCTTTTTTTCAGGGAAGGTAAGCCTGATCTCTCGTCGAATGCAACGATCTCGATCGCGAGTTGGATTCAACATTCGCAACTTTTCCGCAACGATCTTCGTCGACGAATGCCCGGCGCAATCTTAATTTATGACGACTGTCGACCTTCGGTTGCGATGTCTGCGAACCGGACGCCGGAACCGATGATGCATATCTCTCGCATGGCTCAACTCGCACAGCCGATGCATTCCACACTGATCGCGCAAGCTGCGCATTCAAGACCTATCAACGGCCATCATCGACTTGATCGCGTCGCGGACTTGATCGCAACCCGGCGAATCCGACACGCGTTCTGAATGCACCGCACCATGAGAGATGCTTCGTATCGATTCTATACAGGACAGGCCGACTGACCGATTCCCGTCAGCGACATTCCGTCCTTAAGTCACTCGAACAACGGTCCAACCGCACCTTTTTCCGCTTCGTCAGGCTTCGATACGTTCTCCGTCGCGAGATGCGATAACGACGGACAACGCGTCGGCGCCCGCCCGGGCGAAATCAAAAGCATCTCCGGAGAAACTATGGGCGCGCGTCGAACCGGCGTTGCCCAAACATGCATTGCTGTTGTCGTCAAGTTCGGCGCGGCCCGCCACCGAGCAGGGCAAGCTAATGAAAGATACGAGCCTCACCGCCTATTGGGCGCGCTCCGGCCTGATGGATCAGGTGGTGCCGCAGGCCGGTGCGACACCGGCCCGCGCGCTGAGCGGCATGGGCGATCATCCGTCCGGCGTGTCGCTGTTCTCGGCGATCGTGCTGGCGCTCTATCAGCGCGAGCGCACCGGGCGCGGCGCACATGTCGGCTCGTCGCTGATCGCCAACGGCCGCCGGAACTCGGCGAACACAACGAGCAGATCTTGCGCGAGGCCGGCTACGACGCCGCCGCCACCGCGCAACTGCGCGAGAGCAAGGCGATCGGATGACGCGATCTACACCGCGCGGCTTTGCACCGGCGCGCGGCCGCCGCCGTCCGCAACCAGCGTTGCGCCGGTGACGAACGAGGACTCATTCGACGCCAGGAACAGGCAGCACGCCGCGATCTCCTCCGGCTGCGCCATGCGGCCCAGCGCGATGCGGCCCGCGGTCGCGGCGAATTCAATCTCGGCGGTGGTGTCGTTCTTGTCGGCCGCGAGTTGCATCTCGTATTCGCTCATCGGGGTGCGGACCCAACCCGGCGCGACCGCGTTGGCGCGCACGCCATAACGCCCGCCGGCATAGGCCAGCGAGCGCGTATAGGATACCACGGCGGCCTTGCTCGCCGCGTAGCTCGCGCTGTCCGGGCTGGCGTTGAACGCTGCGACGGAGGCGACATTCACCACCGCGCCGCCGCGCCGCTGCAACAGCGGCAGCGCCGCGCGGCATACCATCATCGTGCCGGTGACGTTGACCGCGAAGGTTTTCGCCCAGACTTCGTCGGCGATCGTCTCCGGCCGATCCGGCGTGATGATGCCGGCGGCGTTGACGACGATATCAAGTTGACCGTCGCAAGCACGCAGCGCCGCGTCGATATCGGCTTGCTGCGTGACATCGCCATGAACCGCGCGGCCGCCGATCGCACTTGCCAATTCGTCAAGCAGCGATCCACCGAAGCCGAATGCGACAACGCGTGCGCCGTGCCGCGCGAACAATTCGGCGGTGGCGCGGCCGATTCCGGTCGCGGCGCCGGTGACAAGCGCGTGCCGTCCATCCAGCCGCCGCATCAGCGTTCTCCCCATTGCCGTTCGACGGCGAAGCCGGTTTCCGGCAAGGTCGAGCCGCCATCGACCACGATGGTCTGCCCCGTGACGTATTTGGCTTGCGGCGACGCCAGATACAGCATCGCGAAGGCGATATCGTCGGCTTCGCCCATCTGCCCCACCGGCACGAAATGTTCGATGCGGCGTTTGTTCTCCGGCTGGCTCATGGTGCCGCGCCCCGGCTTGGCGATGAATCCCGCCTCCACGCCGTTGACGGTGATGCCATCGCGCGCGAGTTCGAACGCCGCGCCGCGCAGGAACGCGTTGACGCCCGCCTTCGCCGCCGAGTAATGCGCGCCGCCGCCCATCGCGACGCGCGCCGATACCGACGATGTCACCAGCACGCGCCCGGTGCCGACGCGCTTCATGTGCGGCACGGCCGCCTGCGTCAGCCAGATCGCGGCATTGAGATTCAACGCCAGCACCTCGTCGAGCTTGTCCTGATCGAGTTCGTCCAGCGATGCCCATGGGCAACCGCCCGCGTTATGGACGAGGATATCAAGCCGGCCGTGTTTGGCAGCAACATCATCGACCAGTGCGCGAAGACTGTCGCGACCGAGCCGGTCGAACGGCGCGACGTCGGCCTTGAGTTGCTTCGCCTTGAGCGTCGCGGCCAGTTCTTCCGCGACATCCGCGGTGCGGTTGGCGATGACCACATGCGCGCCGGCTTCCGCGAAGCGCGTAACGATGGCCGCGCCGATGCCGCGCCCGCCGCCGGTGACCAGTGCGACCTTTCCGGTCAGATCGAACGGACGCGTACTCACGCTCAGATCACCTTCGCCTGTTGCAGCAACGCGACGAAACGCGCGAACACCTCGGCGTGGCGCGCGACGTCGGCAGCCTCCGTCGCCGGGCACATCAGAAACATGGTGTGAAACGGCGTCACCAGGATGCCCTCGTTCATGTAGAAGGCATGCAGCAGCGTCTCCAGATTGGCGCGCCGCCCGGCGATGACATCAGCGCCGCTTGTCGGCGGCGACGGCATGAACATGATTTCCGCGCGCGCGCCCACTTGCGTCACATGCCACGGCAAACGATGCGCATCGATGATCGCGCGCGCATCGTCGGCGAGTTTCGAGGCGAGGCCGATCATGTGCGCGTAGTTCGCGGGCGTCAGCACCTCTTCGAGCACGGCGCGCATCGTCGCAACCGTTAATGCGTTGCCGGCGAGCGTGCCGCCGATGCCGAGATGCGCCGACTGGCGGACCCGCGGATTGACGCGCGGCACGATCGCCCAGACCCGCTCGGCGATCTCCTGCGAGAGGCCGAACACCGCCGCCGGAATGCCGCCGGCGATCGCCTTGCCCGCGACCAGAATATCCGGCTCAAGCCCATGCAACGCCGTGTAACCCCCGGGGCCCGACGACAGCGTATGCGTCTCGTCGATCACCAGCACGGTTCCGGTGCGCCGCGTCAACGCGCGCAACGCGGCGTGAAATCCTTCGGCAGGAGGGATCATGCCGAAATTGGTCATGATCGGCTCGGCGAGCACGCAGGCGACGTCGCCGTCCGCGAGCGCCGCTTCGAGCGCGGCGAGGTCGTTGAACTCGACCACCTTGGAGACAGCCGCATGATTGACCCCGTTGGGATGGATCATGTTGCGCAAGCCGATCTTGCCGTCGCGGATTTCGACATGCGCTTCCTCGACGCCGCCGTGATAGCAGCCCGAGAATACCAGCACCTTGGTGCGGCCGGTGATCATCCGCGCGATGCGGATGGCGCCGCGATTGGCGTCGGTCGCGGACGTGGTCAGCGTCCAATACGGCAACCCAAAGCGCCGCGTCAGTTCCTGTCCGACCCACAGGCTGTCCTCGGTCGGCAGCATCATGGTGGTGCCGCGCGCAAGCTGGCGCTGCGCGGCTTGCAGCACCGGCGCCGGCGTGTGGCCGCACATGCCGCCGGTGTCGCCGAGACAGAAGTCGACATAGTCGTGGTCGTCGATGTCGCGAATACGCGCGCCCTGCGCCTGTTCGACATAAACGGGAAAGCCGCCGGCCCAGCGGCGCATCCAATGCGACGGACCGCCGAACAGGAAATGCTCCTGTCCGCTCTGCCACGCCGCCGCCGAGCGCGGATGATTTTTCAGAAATCGCGCCTGCTCGGCATCGAGCAACGCTTCGATCATCGCATCGGCGGTCGCTTGCATCGTCAAATTCATCAGGTTATCCATGGATCATTATTCGATCCGATAGTTCATATATAGACTTGCATCGGAGCCGCCTCGGTGTCAAGTTGACGGGCAGAGGCATTGCGAGCCCGCATCCATGAGCACCGTCGAAAAAGCCATTTCGCTGCTGAATTTCTTCACCGAAGACGCGCCCGAATGGGGGCTCTCCGAACTGGCGCGGCAGGCGCGGTTCGACAAGGCGACGACGCGCCGCCTGCTGGTGGCGCTCGCCAATTCCGGGCTGATCGAGCAGCATACGGTGACGCGACGCTATCAGCTCGGCGCGGGATTGCTTCGTCTCGCGCGGGTGCGTGAATCGCATTTCCCGCTGTTGCAGGTTGCCGTGCCGGTGCTGCGCGACGTCGCCGCCGCGACCGATGAAACCGTGCATCTGTCGGAGTTCGGCGGGCGCGGCCTCGTCACCCTTCATGTCGAGGAATCGACCAAGGCCAATCGCGTCAGCGTCGCGATCGGTCAAATCCTGCCGCTCCATGCCACCGCATCCGGCATCGCGTTCCTCGCGTTCTCACCGCCGCAACTCGCAAGGTCGTACTTGCGGAAATCGCTCACCGCCTTCACGCGCCATACGCTGGTGCAGCCGGCGCGGCTCGATGACGCCATCAAGGCCGCCGCGGAGCACGGCTATTCGCGCGGCGACCAGGGCTTTGAGGACGGCGTCTTCAGCATCGCGGCGCCGATCCTCGGGCTCGACGGCTACGCGCTCGGATCGATCGCGATCGCGATGCCGCAATCGCGAAATACGAAAGCGACAACGGACCGCCACATTCAAGCCGTGCGCGGCGCGGCGCAGGCGATTTCCACGCGGCTGTTCGGCGAACAGCCGACGCCGCGACAAGCCAGAGTGGCTTGAAGCAGCGTCGCAGACACGCAGAGCAGACCTGACATTCTCGCTCGAACAAAGAAAGCCATTGTCATGCAAGACAGCAATTTCCTGATCGCCAACAACGCAAAAGCTATCTGGCATCCGATGGCGCATCCGGCGGAAATGCGCGCGCACCCGCCGAAGATCATGATGAAAGGCTCCGGTGTTCATGTCTCGGATATCGAGGGCCGCACGCTGCTCGATGCGGTGGCGGGGTTGTGGAACGTCAACCTCGGCTACAGCTGCGATCCGATCAAGAAGGCCATCGCCGAACAACTGGACATGCTGCCCTATTACTCGGGCTTTCGCGGCACATCGACCGGCCCCTCGATCCAGCTGGCGGACGAACTGACCGAATGGTTCAAGCCCGAGGGCATGGCGCGCGCGTTCTTCACCTCTGGCGGCTCGGATTCGGTCGAGACCGCGCTGCGGCTGGCCCGGCAATACTGGAAGATCAAGGGCGAGAACGATCGCACCAAGTTCCTGGCATTGAAGAAGGGCTATCACGGCACGCATTTCGGCGCGGCCTCCGTCAACGGCAACGCCAACTTCCGCCGCAACTACGAGCCGCTGCTGCCGGGCGTGTTTCACATTCCCGCGCCGTGGGCCTATCGCAATCCGTTCAATGAAACCGATCCGGCAAAGCTCGCGCAACTCTGCGCCGCCGCGCTGGAGGACGAGATCGCGTTTCAGGGCGGCGACACCATCGCGGCCTTCATCATGGAGCCGGTGCTCGGCGCCGGCGGCGTGATCGTGCCGCATGAGAGCTTCATGAAGCTGGCCCGCGAGATTTGCGACAGGCACGGCATCCTGATGATCTCCGACGAGGTCGTCACCGGCTTCGGGCGCACCGGCGCGTGGTCGGGCGCGCGGCTGTGGGGCGTGAAGCCGGACATGATGACGATCGCGAAGGCGATCACGTCGGGCTACTTTCCGCTCGGCGCCACCCTGATCGGCGAAAAGATGGCGGAGGTTTTCGAATCCGATAAATCCGGCACCGCCTCGATCGGCCACGGCTACACCTATTCCGGACATCCGGTCGGCTGCGCCGCCGGCATCGCGGCCCTCGCCGAGACCCGCCGCCTCAAGCTCAACGAAAACGCGGCCGCGCGCGGCGAGGAATTGCTGGCGGCGCTTCAGGCGTTACAGGCCAAGCACGCGATCGTCGGCGATGTTCGTGGCAAGGGACTGATGGCCGCGCTCGAACTGGTAGAGGACCGAGCCACCAAGAAGGTGCTCGACAAGGCGCGGCTCGCCATCATTGCCGAAACCGCCTACGAGGCCGGCGTGATGATCCGTGTTTCCGGCAACAACATTATTCTGTCGCCACCGTTGATCTTGGCCGCTGCCGACGTTGCCAAGATCGCGCAAGCGCTCGACGCCGGCCTTTCGGCGGCGGGATGATTTATCTGGCTATTTGATTGAGTATCTCTGGCTCGTCATGGCCGGGCTCGTCCCGGCCATCCACGTCTTTCTTCGCATAGGTCGTCAGAGGCTTTCTGCTTTTGACGGAATCACATCCGTCATGCGCGGACTTGATCCGCGCATCCATCTTCTTCAAAAAATGATGGATTGCCGGGTCAAGCCCGGCAATGACGTTTCCGTCTAAACGGGAAGCGCTCTAGGAACGTGGATGGCCGGAATAAATCCGGCCATGACGAGTTGCAGTCGAATTGCCCGATCTCGCGAGCTGTTTTTCGGATCGCGCCTTCAGGAAAAATTCTTCGGCCGCGGCCACAGCCCGCCATCCGACCACGCCGCAGACTCATCCGGCGGCAGCTGATCGCCGCTGCCGCCGGTCTGGGCCGGATCGGTGTTGAGCCAACGGCGCAGTTCGAGCTTGCCGATCTGGTTGCGATGGACTTCATCGGGGCCGTCCGCCAGCCGCAGCAGGCGCGTCGTCGCCAGCGCGGCGGCAAGGAAGTGATCGTTGCTGGTGCCGCCGCCGCCGAACGCCTGAATCGCCCAGTCAACAATCCTCTGCGCCATGTTGGGCGCGAGCACCTTGATCATCGCGATCTCCTGCCGCGCCGCCTTGTTGCCGACGGTGTCCATCATGTAGGCGGCCTTGAGCGTCAACAGCCGCGCCTGCTCGATCATGATACGCGCTTCGGCGATGCGCTCCAGCGTCACCGTCTGCTCGGCGACCGGCTTGCCGAACGCGACGCGATTCATGGTGCGGCGGCACATACGCTCGAGCACGCGCTCCGACAGGCCGATCAGTCGCATACAGTGATGAATGCGTCCCGGTCCCAGACGGCCTTGCGCGATCTCGAAGCCGCGCCCCTCGCCAAGCAGCATGTTGCTGGCCGGCACCCGCACATTGGTGAAGATCACTTCCGACGCACGATCCGGCACGCCGTAGAATCCGAGCACCGGCAGCGAGCGGATCACCTGCACGCCGGGCGTATCCTTCGGCACCAGGATCATCGACTGGCGCTTGTGGCGATCCGGATTATTCGGATCGGTCTGCCCCATGAAGATCACGATCTTGCAGCGCGGATCGGTGGCGCCGGTGGTGTACCACTTGCGGCCGTTGATGACGTAGTCGTCGCCGTCGCGCACGATCAGGCTCGCGACATTGGTGGCGTCGGACGAAGCAACGTCCGGCTCCGTCATCGCGAACGATGAGCGGATTTCACCGGCGAGCAGCGGCTTCAGCCAGCGATCCTTTTGCGCCTCGGTACCGTAGCGCAAGATCGTCTCCATGTTGCCGGTGTCGGGTGCGCTGCAATTGAAGACTTCCGGCGCAAGATGCGAACGGCCCATGATTTCGCACAGCGGCGCGTATTCGAGATTGGTCAGCCCGCCCTCGTGCGCCGGCAGGAACAGATTCCACAGCCCCTCCTCCCGCGCCAGCGGCTTCAACTCCTCGACCACCGGATGCACCGCCCACGGCCCGAGGCGTTCGGCCTCCTGATAGAAGCGGCGCTCGTTCGGATAGATGTGACGCGCCATGAAGCGCTGAATGCGGCCGGCCAATTCCTGGCTGCGTTCGCTCTGTGTAATGTCCACGTAAATCCCTCCGCTGCTGTCGGCGCAGATCGTATCCCTTGCGCGCAGCACGTTTGCGCGCGGAAACGCTTCGATCTATCGCCCAGATCGCGCACCTCGTCACGCGGAAAATGCCGTTCGAACATTGTTCGAAACGGCTGGTGCAGGCCGATCCCCCGCCAGCCATCCCAAACGAGACGAATTAAAGTTGTATCGTCATTGCGAGCGAAGCTAAGCAATCCAGTCTTTTTCTAAGAGTCTGGATTGCTTCGTCGCTAACGCTCCTTGCAATGACGGGTAAAATGGACGATCGAATTTCGCCCTAGCCGATCTTCTGCCGCTTGATTTCGATACCGGCCTTGACGCGATCCCAGGTATCGTCGGTGATGCCCTGCTGCCGCAGAATGTATTTCTCGACCTTCTGCGTCGGCGTCCGCGGCAGGTCCGCGAGCAGGCGGACGTAGCGCGGCAGCATGAAGTGGGCCAAACGCGGTTGCAGGAATTCGAGCAGTTCGAGCGGCTCGATCGTTTCGCCCGGCACCGTGGCGACCACGGCCAGCACATCGTCCTCCGCCAGTTCGTTCGGCACGGCGACGACGGCGCATTCCCGCACCTTCGGGTGGGCGAGAATTTCGGCCTCGACTTCGAAGGAGGAAATGTTCTCGCCGCGCCGCCGGATTGCATCCTTCATGCGGTCGACGAAGAAGTAGTTGCCGCCGGCATCGCGCCGGAACGCATCGCCGGTGTGAAACCAGCCGTTGCGCCATGCCTCCACGGTGGCCTCGGCGTCCTTGTAGTAGCCGGAATTCAGCGCCCACGGCGCCTCGCTGCGAATAATCAACTGGCCGATAGTGCCGACCGGCACTTCGCAATCGTTATCATCGACGATCCGCAGTTCGTTGCCGGCCCGCTGCCGCCCGCAAGTCCCAATGGCCTGCGGGTCGGGCTCCGAGACGATCGGCACATTGATCTCCGTCATGTTGAACAGGGTCCAGACCTTGACGTCAAAGCGATCCGCGAAGGTGCGCCAGTCATCGGGCAGCGGGATCATGGTGACTTTTCGCAAGGTGTGATCGCGATCGTCGGCGGCGGGCGGGCGCTTCGACAGGAAGTTCGACATCACGCCGAGCAGGATGGTGTAGGTCGCGTTCATGGCGCGCACCGCCGGCCAGAACGCTTCCGTGGTGAAATCGCCGCCGATGCCGATGGTGCCGCCGCGATTGAGCATGCCGATCACCGGCAGCGTTCCGCCGACATGAAAGAACGGCAGGAAGGTGAGATAGCAATCCTCCTCGCCCAGCATCGGGAATGCCTCGCGGCCGCTCATGTGCCACATATGCGCATACGAAGACAGCACGCCCTTCGAGCGCCCAGTGGTGCCGGAGGTGTAGATGATCGACTGCACGTCCCACGGCTCGATCGGACGCGCCAGCGGCGGCAAGGTCGCGGGGTCGGCATCAAGCTCCGCCAATGCCACGCGGCGCAGGCCGTTGATGGCGGGCGCATCGCCGCCGGCGACCACCAGCGTGGTCAGCGCGGCGCGGTCGATGGGGACCAAGCGCTCGACCAGATCGGCGGCGACGAACATCACACGCGCGTCGCCATTGGCGATGACGTGTGCCAGGAGATTGCCGCGATAGGCGGTGTTGATCGGTACGTAGACCGCGCCGAGCCAGTTGATGGCGAACCAGACGCGCACGATATCGACGGTGTTGGGCATCCAGACGTTGACGTGATCGCCCTGCTTGACGCCGAGCGCGGCAAGGCCGGCGGCCATCCGCATCACCTCGTCGCGAAAGGCTCGATAGCTGATGGCAGTCCCGTCCGGCAGGCGGATGTAGGGGTGCTCCGGATGCAACTCCGCGTGCTTCTCCAGCACATAGCGCATCACGCAATCCTCGCGCGCAGGAACGCGGGGATCGGGGCTCTGCGTTGCATCCGTCATGACATGCCCTCCCAGACTGTTTCCGGAATTATGTCAAGGCATTTACCGATTGGCAAGGTCGCGCGATCATCTGGTGCGCGCCGCCTTCAGCCCACGGCTGATGCTGGCGAGCACCTCGATGCAGGCGGAGATCTGCGCCATCGACACGTTTGCCGTGCCCTGCCGGAAGAAATCGATGGTCCGCAGGTGCAAGTCGCGCCATGCGGCGATACCGTCCGGCGTCAAGCGGACGATCCGGCTGCGGCGATCTGTCTTATCCTCGATGCGCTCGACGAGTCCCGCGCGCTCGAGCCGCTTCAGCACTGCGTCCATGTTCTGACGGCTGACCGCCAGATAGCCGTAGAGGGCCGAGAACGACATGCCGTTGTCCGGGTCGCGGTAGAGCGCACCCAGGGTTGCGCCCTGCACCGCGGAGATGCCGAGTTCGCGCAACGCCGCCGTCTGATAGACGTTCTCGGTCTGGAACAGGCGGAAGAACAGCTTGTTGCTCAATTCCTCGCGCGGCGACAGCGCAATGTCTTTTGCGGCCTCTTTCGTGGCCTGGCGACCCGTCGCGGTACGCCCGCGTTTTGCTTGTTGTTTCATCGGCCTCCCTCAATTCGGTAAATGTATTGACACGAATTTCCGGCGTCCATAGTTTTGTGCGATCAATTCCCGCGGAATGCCAGACCACGCCTGATGTCATGCCTTCCACGCGGCGCGAGACCGTCGATGCAGGCGTCTGTTGTGCCTGCTGACCATCAAAAAGGCCAGCCATGCCGTTCCAGAAGATTCTGATCGCCAACCGCGGGGAAATCGCGCTGCGGATCGCCCGCGCCGCCGCCGAACTCGGTATCGCCACCGTTGCGGTGGCGCCGGCGGACGACCGCACCTCCGCGCATGCCGCGACGGCGGAGGAGTTTTGCGAGCTCCCCGGACAGGGCGCGGCGGCCTATCTGTCGATCGATGCGCTGCTGGAGGCCGCGGCGCGCACCGGCTGCGACGCCGTGCATCCCGGCTACGGCTTCCTCTCCGAGAGCGCCGCCTTCGCGCGCGCGGCGGCGGCGAAAGGCATCACCTTCATCGGTCCGGCCCCTGAAGCCCTCGACCTGTTTGGTGACAAGGCCAAGGCCCGCGCACTGGCGCGCGCCTGTGGCGTTCCCGTGCCGGACGGCAACGACGCCACCGCGACGCGCGATCAGGTCGCGACCTTCCTTGACCAGCTTGGCCCCGGCGGCGCCATCATGATCAAGGCGGTCGCCGGCGGAGGCGGGCGCGGCATGCGCATCGTCCGCGCACCGGAGGAACTGGACGCCGCATGGCAGCGCTGCCAGTCCGAGGCGAAGGCGGCGTTCGGCAACGACGCGCTCTATGTCGAGCGCTATCTGCCGAGCGTGCGCCATATCGAGGTGCAGGTTGTCGGCGATGGCGCCGGCGTCATCCATCTCGGTGAACGCGAATGCACTATTCAGCGTCGCCACCAGAAGCTGATCGAGATTGCACCGAGCCCGGGATTATCCGCCGCAACGCGCAAGGCGATCTGCGACGCCGCCATCATCATGGCCGCGAAGGTCGGCTATCGCAGCCTTGGGACATTCGAATTTTTGGTGCCGACCGACGGCGATGGCTTCGTCTTCATCGAGGCCAATCCGCGCCTGCAAGTCGAGCATACGGTGACGGAGGAAGTTTTTGGCGTCGATCTGGTGAAGACCCAGATTCGTATCGCCGGCGGGGCCAAGCTTGCCGAATTGGGTCTCGATGCTGCCCGCATCGCGCCGCGCGGCGCGGCGATGCAACTGCGCGTCAACATGGAAACGCTTTCGCCAGACGGCAATGCCAAGCCGAGCGGCGGAGCCCTGCGTGCGTTCGATCCCCCCTCCGGCCCCGGCGTGCGTGTCGATACGTTCGGCTATGCGGGCTATCGCACCAGCCCGCGTTACGACTCCCTGCTTGCCAAGATCATCGTCTCGTCGCCGGAAAATTTTGACGACACGCTCCAGCGCGGCCGTCGTGCGCTGCGCGATTTCCGCATCGATGGCGTTGCGACCAACATACCGGTGCTGCGCGCCATCCTCGACCAGCCCGACTTCGTCGCCGACCGGATCTCGACGAATTTCATCGAAACGCATCTCAATGCGATTCTTGCCGCCGCCGCGCAATTCGATTCCAGCAATGACGCCGGCGGCCGGACCAACGAGCGCGCCCGCGCGTCGAGCGATCCGCTCGGCGTATTCGACAGCTCTGCCGCCATCGCCCTGCCCGACCGCAACGCGCCATCCAGCGCGGCGTCGGCGCCGCTGCCGGAAGGCGCCATCCTCGTCGCCGCGCCGCTTCAGGGCACGATCGTCTCCTGCGATGTGGCGAGCGGCGACAGCGTGCGTGCCGGCCAGCAAGTGCTGGTGATCGAATCCATGAAGATGGAACACCTCGTCACCGCGCCGGTGTCCGGTACGGTCGACGGCCTGATGGTCGCACCGGGCGACACCATCTTCGAAAGCGAGCCGCTGCTGCACATCGCGCCGTCCGACGACGCAGGTGCAAGCGAGACGGCGGAAACCGCCGTCGATCTCGATCATATTCGCGGCGATCTCGCCGAAGCGCTGGCGCGCCGCGCCGCGCTATACGACGAGAACCGGCCCGACGCCGTCGCGCGCCGGCGCAAGACCAATCAACGCACCGCGCGCGAAAACATCGCGGACCTGTGCGATCCCGACAGCTTCATCGAATATGGCGGGCTGGCGCTTGCGTCGCAGCGACATCGCCGCAGTGTCGATGAGTTGCTCCGCATGAGCCCGGCCGACGGCATGGTGACCGGCATCGGCGCCGTCAACGGCGCGCAGTTCGACGACGAGCAGGCACGTTGCGCAGTGATGGCCTACGATTACACGGTGTTCGCCGGCACGCAGGGCGTCACCAACCACAAGAAGAAAGATCGCCTGCTGACGCTGGCGGACAAGTGGGCGCTGCCCGTGGTGGTGTTCGCGGAGGGCGGCGGCGGGCGGCCGGGCGACGAATGGCCGACGCCGGCGGGGCTCGACACCACGACGTTCCACCGCTTTGGCGACCTAAACGGCAAGGTGCCGACCATCGGCGTCGTCTCCGGCCGCTGCTTCGCCGGCAACGCCGCGCTACTCGGCAGTTGCGACGTCATCATCGCCGATAAGACCTCGAACATCGGCATGGGCGGCCCGGCGATGATCGAAGGCGGCGGCCTCGGCGTGTTCCGGCCCGAGGACATCGGCCCGGTGTCGGTGCAGGCGACCAATGGCGTCATCGATATTCTGGTCGATGACGAAGCCGAAGGCGTCGCCGCCGCGAAGCAGTATCTCTCCTATTTCCAGGGCCGGATCGACAAGTGGACCTGCGCCGATCAGCGCCTGCTGCGGCAGGCGGTGCCGGAAAACCGGCTGCGCGCTTATGACATCCGCAGCGTCATCAATACGCTGGCCGACGCCGGATCGGTGCTCGAACTGCGCCCGCGCTTCGGTGTGGGCATGATCACGGCGTTCCTGCGCATTGAGGGTCGGCCGCTCGGGCTGATCGCCAACAACTCGCATCATCTCGGCGGCGCGATCGATGCCGACGGCGCCGACAAGGCGACGCGCTTCATCCAGCTTTGCGACGCCTTCGATATTCCAGTGGTGTCGCTGTGCGACACGCCTGGCATGATGGTCGGCCCGGAGGTGGAGAAGGCCGCACAGGTGCGTCATGTCTCGCGCATGTTCGCCACCGGCGCCCGCTCCAGCATCCCGTTCTTCACCATCGTGCTGCGCAAGGCCTACGGCCTCGGCGCGCTGGCGATGACGGCGGGCAGCAGCCAGGCGTCGTTCTTCATCGTGGCGTGGCCGAGCGCCGAGTTCGGCGCCATGGGCCTCGAAGGTGCGATCAAACTCGCCTACCGCAAGGAAATGGCGGCCATCGAAGACCCGGCGGCGCGCAAGGCGTGGTTCGACGATATGGTCGCCAAGTCCTACGAAGAAAACAAGGCACTGAGCAGCGCGACATTTCTGGAAGTCGACGACGTCATCGACCCGTGCGAAACTCGCCGCTGGATCATACGCGGCCTCAAATCGATCCCCCGCCCGAAGCGGACCTCCGACCGGAAGGTGACGCGGGTCGATTTGTGGTGAGCAAAGAGAATTAGAAAACCAGGAGGACGCCGTGACGACCGAAACTGCCGTGGCCGATTACACCCGCGACGAAGCCAGCTATCTCGCCCATGTCCGCAAACTCGTCGACAAGGTGTGGCCAGCCGACGTCCCGCGCCAGCCGCGTTTTCCGTTCGGCGAAAAGCCGTTGACCGCTTACCTGCACGCCTGGGCCGAGAAGCAACCGGACAAGGCGGCAATCAAATTCTATGGCACGGAAACCAGCTATCGCGATCTCGACCGTCTCAGCGACAACTTCGCGGCGCTCTTGGTCAAGCTCGGCGCGCACAAGGGCGATCGCATCGCGGTGTTCCTGCCGAATTGTCCGCAGTTCTACGTCTGCTTCTACGGCATTCTGAAAGCGGGCTGTGTGCATGTGCCGGTCAATCCGATGTTCACCGAGCATGAACTGCGTTACGAGTTGAACGATTCCGGCGCGCGGATCATCGTGGTGCAGGATCAACTGTTCCCACTGATCGAGACGGTGCGGCCGTACTGCACGCTCGATCATGTCATCACGACCAGCTACCGCGACGCGTTGTCGCCCAATCCGGAAGGCCCGCTACCATCGGTGCTGGCGGTGTCGAAAATCAACATTCCCGGCACCATCGACCTGATGACGGCGCTGGCCGAAGACGCCAAGCCGCCACAGATCGACGTCGGCCTCGATGACATCGCGGCGTTGAACTACACCGGCGGCACCACCGGCATGCCGAAGGGCTGCGTCCACACCCAGCGCGATATGTTGTTCACCGGCGCGGTGATGGGGTCGATCAGCGCTCACGTCGGCAATACCGACGTCGTCATCAATTTCTGGCCGATCTTCTGGATCGCCGGCGAGGATGTCGGCATCATTCTGCCGGTGATCACCGGCGCGACCTGCGTGCTGCTGGCGCGCTGGGATCCGATTGCCTATGCGCGCGCGGTCGAGCGGCACAAGGTCACGGTGTCGATGATGGTGGTCGACAACGCCGTCGAGATCATGAGTAACCCGGAAGCGATGAAGCACAACATGCGTTCGCTGCGCGAGGTGCTGGTGGCGTCATTCGTGAAAAAACTCAACCCGGCCTTCCGCCGAGGCTGGCGCGACCTCACCGGCTCCACGCTGCGCGAAGCCGCATGGGGCATGACGGAAACTCATTCCTTCGACAGCTTCACCCAGGGCTGGCAGGACGACGATCAGGACCTCAAGGCGCAGCAGATCTTCGCCGGCATTCCGGTGCCGTCGACCGATTTCAAGATTCTCGAATTCGGCTCCGACAAGCTGATGCCGATCGGCACCGAAGGCGAATTGTGCGTGCGCACGCCATCGCTACTGAAAGGCTACTGGAACAAGCCCGACGCCACCGCCGAAGGCCTGGTCAACGGCTGGCTGCGCACCGGCGATCTCGGCATGATCTCCGAGCGCGGCACCGTGCATTTCCTCGGCCGCCGCAAGGAAATGCTGAAGGTGAAGGGCATGAGCGTATTCCCCGCCGAAATCGAGGCGGTGCTCGGCCAGCATCCCGCCGTCACCGGCAGCGGCGTCATCGGCCGCGAGGACGATACCCGCGGTCAAGTGCCGGTCGCCTTCATCACGCTGCTTCCCGAAGAACGCCAGACGGTAACGGCGGAGTCGCTCGGCGCCTTCTGCAAGGAGCGCCTCGCCGGCTACAAGCTGCCGGAAATCCGCATCGTCGACGCCCTGCCGATGACTGCCACCGGCAAGGTGAAGAAGGAAGAACTGTCGCAGTTGTTGTGAGCGCGGCTGCACTTCACATTCGACAAAAGAAAAGGCGGGATATCAATCCCGCCTTTTTGTTTTCGGAATCGAACGCGAACAATCAAACATCATTGCGATGGGTCGTCCCCGCGAAGGCGGGGACCCATACGCCGTGTCGCTCATGATATAGGCAGCGATTGTCGCCCTTGGCGCTCGTCCCGCTGACCACGCCCCTCAGGGGTTATGGGTCCCCGCCTTCGCGGGGACGACCATCGTCGTGTTGCAAATCTATCCCAAAAACAAATGCAACGACCGAGCTTTTGGGACGACACCGTTGCAGCAGCCTTACTGCTTCAGCAGCTTGCACGCGCTCTGGGCCGCCGGCACGAAGGCTTGCTCGCCGGGGACCTTCTTCACCAGATTGACCAGATCGGTCGGCGACTTCATGTCCTCCGGCTTCTTGGCCTCGGCGTAGTAGACTTCGCGCATCAGCCGTCCGTCGGCGCGGATCTTGGCGTTGTCGGTAAAGAAATCCGACACCGGCGTTTCCTTCATCTTCGCCAGCACCGCCTTGGTCTCGGTGGTCCCGGCCGCCTTCACCGATTTCAGGTAATGCAGCACGGCGCTGTAGACGTTGGCCTGCGGATCGGTCGGCATCTTGCCGAACGCCTTCTTGAAGCGCTCGCTCCAGGCGCGGCTCTTGTCGTTCTCGTCCCAGTAGAAACTGAACACCAGTGGCATGCCTTGCGTCACCTTGTTACCGAGGGCTTCGATATCCACCGTCGTCATCGACAGCGGCACGAAGCGCTGGCCGGCACGCTCGATGCCGAACTCACCCGCCTGCTTGATGGCGTTGCTCAGGTCGGCGCCGCCGGCGATCACGCCGATGTTCTTGGCACCCGACGCCTGCGCGCGCAGCAGGAACGAACTGAAGTCCGGCGTGTTGAGCGGGAAGCGCACCGCGCCCTTGAACTCGCCGCCGCCCGCCTCGATCATCTTTTTGGCGTCGGCCTCGATGGAATGCCCGGCGGTGTAGTCCACCGTGATGAAGTACCACGAACTCGCCTTGTCCGCCGACACGCCCTTGATGGTCAGGTTGGCGACCTCGTAGCCGTCGTTGGCCCACTGCATGCCGTTCGGCGAACAGGACTTGCCGCCGATGTCGCTGCTGCTGGCCATCGATACCACGAGGATCTTGTCCTTCTGCTCGGCGAGGCTCTGTACCGCGAGCGACACGCCCGAGCTATAGATGTCGAATACCGCGCCGACGCCCTCGACGTCGAACCAACGCCGCGCGATGTTGACGCCGTTGTCCGGCTTGTGCCCGTGATCGGCAAACACGATCTCGATCGGCTTGCCGAACATGGTGCCGCCCATGTCCTCGATCGCGAGCTTCGCAGCCGCGACCGAGCCCATGCCGGTGATGCTGGAATATACCGAATTCTGGTCGTTGAGGATGCCGACCTTGACCGGCCCCTGCTGCGCCAACGCGCTTCCCCCCAACCCCATCATGATGGCCGCCGCGGCGATCCAAGCGCGCATCCGCACCTCCCGAAATTTGCGATTCCCTCAACGCTCAACAGCGTCTACCGACAATTCTGCCCGAGCTCACGAATTACGTCAATTCATTTACGTATATCCGGTGACGCGTTGGTGGCCGGTAATCATCTTGCATCCGCAACCGCGTTGTAAATGCGGATTTCGCCCCGCGGAAATGCCGCGCACTACAACCTACCGTTGGCCCGCCGGCCAGTCCGCCGCCATATCGATATCAAGGTTGGCCAGTTCATAGCCGCGACGGAAATCGACGATGTGCTTGTCCATCCAGCTTTTCGCGCCGGCCGCATCGCGATTGCGCAGGGCCTGAACAATCTTCTCGTGCGCGAACAGCAGGCGCTCGCCGGCGCTCCGGCTGGTCAGCACCTTGGAGAACGATGGATAGAACAACTGGCTGATGGGCTGGCGGCAGAGTTGCAACGCGCGATTACGCGAGGCGCGCGCGATGATCTGATGAAACGCAATATCGAGCTGGACCAGCGCCTGCCGGTCTTCCAGGCTCGCTTTGGTCTTGTTGAGATTGGCTTGCAGCAGATCGAGCGTCTCGTCGTCGATGCGCCGGGCCGCACATTCGGCCAGCACCGGCTCGAAGCAGCGCATGCTTTCCCACAATTCGAGGAAGCTGATCTCGTGCAGCACGATGGCTGCGGTGATCCGCGCGGAAATATCCGCCTCGCGCGGCGCGGTAACATACAGAAGCTTGCCGCCATCGTGACGGCGCACCAGACCGTTCTGCTCGAGCACGCGGACGGCTTCGCGCACCGTCGAGCGATGCACGCCGAAGTCGCTCGCCATCGTGGTTTCCGACGGCACGCGATCGCCCACCGACCATTGCCCCGACATGATCTTCGCTTCGATGCTGCGCACCACCTGCCGATAGGCCGGCTCGTTGCGCGTCGTGCTCGTTGCTGGATCCGGCGACACCGTCAAGCCTGCTTTCCGGAAGCGGCGGCGCGATCCGCATCGCGCAACGCGCGCCGGCTGACCTTGCCGGTGATGGTGGTCGGCAACTCGGTGCGATATTCGATCGCGCGCGGATATTTATACGGCGCGGTAACCGACTTGACGTGATCCTGCAATTCGCGCGTCAACGCCGGCGACGGCGCGATGCCGTCGCGCAGCACGACGAACGCCTTGACGATCTCGCCGCGCTCCTCATCCGGACTGCCGATCACCGCGCAGACCTGGATCGCGGCGTGTTCCGCCAGCGCGTTCTCCACCTCCAACGGGCCGATGCGATAGCCGGCGGAGTTGATGACGTCATCGGAGCGGCCGCGATACCAGAAGTAACCGTCGTCATCCTTCTCGGCGCGGTCGCTGGTGAGATACCAGCGGCCTTCCGGGCTGTCGACGAAGCACGCGGCGGTCTTCTCAGCGTCCTTCCAGTAGCCCAGCATCAATTGCGGGTTCGGAAGTTTCACCGCGAGGTCACCCTCCTGCCCCGGCGGCAAGCGCCGGCCGCTGGCGTCGATCACATCCATCTCGGTGCCGGGCGACGGCAGGCCCATCGAACCATAGCGCACCGGCTCGCCGGGATAGTTCAAAGCAACCATCAGCACTTCGGTCTGGCCGTAGGCCTCGTCGATTCGGATGCCGGTGGCCTCTTCCCAACGCTCGGCCACGGCGGGATTCATCGCCTCGCCCGCCGTCACCACACGCCGCAACGCCGGAAGATCGCCGCGCTGTACTTCATGCACCACGCGCGAGAGCTCGGTGCCCGGGGCGCAATAAACAGTGACGCCATGCTTGCGCAGAAGTTGCGGTCGCAGTTTCGGGTCGAACGGGCCGTCGTAGAAAAACGAACACGCGCCGCAACTCAGCGGACCGAAGATAATGCTGGTGCCGGCCTTGGCCCAGCCGGTATCCGCCGTACACCAGATGATTTCACCGGGACGAAGATCGAGCCAGTAGATCGCCGACACCCGCCACGAGTAGATCGCCCGCGAGGAATGGATCACGGCCTTGGGATGGCCGGTCGAACCGGAGGTGTAATACATGATGGCAGGATCTTCGACATTGACGGTGGCGGCCTCAGCAGTGTTTGGCGCACCTGCCATTTCCTTGTGCCAATCGAGCCAACCCGCCGCCTGCCCGATGGCGATCTTGACCGGAATCTTGTCCGCAACGAGCGCGAATTTCTCGGTGTGCTCAGGACGGCAGATCGCAGCTTTCGCCTCCGCGTTCTCGACGCGATAGGCGATGTCCCGCGCCGTCAGCATCTCGACGCAGGGGATCGGCACCGCGCCGATCCGCATTGCGGCAATCACCGCGACGAACCACTCCGGCAGACGCGGCAACATGACGATGATGCGATCGCCCTTCTCGATGCCGCGCGCGCGCAACACATTCGCCATCCGGTTCGATAGCCGCGACAGGTCGGAGTAGCTGAAGGTGCGCTCCTCGCCCGCCGCGTTCTCCCAGATCAGCGCCGGGCCATCGCGCTCGGAAGCCCATCGGTCGATGACATCGGTGGCGAAGTTGAATGTCTTCGGCACGCGCCAGTCGAAACTCGCGCACATCGCGGCGTGGCTCTCCACCACCGGCTTGTCCAACGAGAACACATCGCGCATGGCTTCCTCCCGATATTGCCTTTGTTCTTGCCGTTGTCGGTAGCGCGCTCTAGCCGGCCTGCCCCTGCACGATGCGGCGGCCGAGCGCCCAGCGATGCACTTCGGACGGACCGTCGTAAATCCGGAACGCGCGGACGTCGCGGTAGAAGCGCTCCACCACCGTGTCTCGGGTGACGCCGAGGCCGCCGAGAATCTGCAACGAACGATCGGCGACGCGCGCCACCGCTTCCGAGCAGACCACCTTGGCCATCGAGCTTTCGGTGCCGCCGCGTTCGCCTTTGTCGAGCACCCATGCGGCGTGCCAGATCGTTAGTTGCGCGGTGTGAATATCCATCGCGTTGTCCGCCAGCATGAACGACACGCCTTCGTGCGACCCGAGCGGCTTGCCGAACGCGGTGCGGCGGCGCGCATAGTCAGTGGCGATCTCGTGCGCGCGGATCGCGGAGCCGAGCCAGCGCATGCAATGCGTCAGCCGCGCCGGCGCGAGCCGCACCTGGGCGTGACGAAAACCCTGCCCGACTTCGCCGAGCACGGCATCGGCCGGCAGCCGCAGATTGTCGAAGCGGATCACCGCGTGACCGCCGACGAAGCTCGAATCCATGGTGTCGAGCGTGCGCTCGATCTTGATCGCAGGATTGGGCAGATCGGCGAGGAACATCGTCGCGCCGCCATCGCCCTCGCCGCCGACCACCTTGGCCATGATGATGGCGAACGCCGCGCCTTCCGCGCCGGTAATCAGCCACTTGTCGCCGTCGATCACCCACTCGTTGCCGTCGCGCCGCGCCGTGGTCTGCATCTGCCCGGGATCGGAGCCGGCGCCGGGCGCGGGTTCGGTCATGCAGAAGCACGACCGCACAACGCCGGTCGCAAGCGGTTTCAGGTAGCGCTGGCGCTGTTCCGGATTGGCGATGACATCCAGCATATGAATGTTACCCTCGTCCGGCGCGGCGCAATGCAGCGCGATCGGCCCGAGCATCGAATAGCCGGCGGCGGTGAACACCGCGGCGCGACCGATGTGCGACAACCCCGCGCCGCCGAACTCGCGCGGCGCATGCGGCGCCAGCACGCCGGCGCGATCCGCCAGCGCGTTCAACTCACGCCGCAATTCGTCGGTCGGCCCGTGCGAGGTCCAGCGCGGGTCTTTCTCATACGGAATGACCTGCTCCTGCACGAAGGTTTTGACCCGCGCGGCCAGTTCGTTCACATGCGCCGGCAGCGCGAAATTCAGATCGAGTGCAGTCATCAGTTCAATCCTCCGGTCGCGACATCGCGCGCAATCAAAACCATGTTTTCGCCGAGGCGAGCAAAGTCGGCGTAGCGTTCGTCCTTCACCGCGCCGTTGACCCACTGGCGATGCAGTTGCAGGAAAACGATGCCGAGCTTGAACAGCGCCAGCACGCGCATCGCCGGCAGGTCGTCGAGATCGCATCCCGTCGCCGCCGCGTAGCGTTGCGCCACTTCAGTTCGCGTCCAGAAGCCGGGAAGCGCCGTCGGCATCTGCCGCAGTTCGCGCCATGCAAGCGGATCGCCCGGCTCGGCCCAGTAGCTGAGCAGCGTCGCAAGATCGAACAGCGGATCGCCGCGCGTGCCCATGTCCCAATCCACCAGCGCCACCGGCGCCAGGGTTTCAGCATTCAGGATCATATTGTCGAGCTTGAAGTCGCAATGCAGCAGCGTGGCGGGCCGTTCGCGAAAACGCTGGCGCGCCAGCCATTGCGAAACCTCATCGAGCAGCTTCCGCGCCGCATCGGAGCCCGCCACCAGTGCACCGCGCTTCGACCACCCGGCGATGGCGCGCGCGATGAAACCGTCAGGCTTGCCGAGATCGCCGAGCCCGACCGCCTGCGCGTCGACCTTGTGCAGGCTCGCCAATGTCGCCACCAGCATCTCGCACAACATGCGCGGCGCATCGGCATGCGACGCGACCGGCGCGAGATCGACGCCGCGCACCACGATGCCGCTGCGATATTCGATCAATTGGAACGGCACGCCGATGACGTCGCGGCGTTCGCAATAATGCAGGCTCGGCGCGATGAACGGCAGTGCGGTGGCGAGGCGCGAAAGAATCTTGTGCTCGCGCGCCATATCATGCGCGCCCGGCGGCAGGTCGCCATCCGGCGGCCGGCGCAGCACCGCGCGCACGCCATCGACGACGACGAGATAATTGCGGTTGGCGAGGCCGCCGGCGAATTGCCGGATCGGTTGATCCGGATCGAAACTCATCCCGTGCGCGCGGAGATAATCCGCCAGCCGATGCCAATCGGCCGGCACCGTCTCGGCGGCCGACAGCAGCATGGCAGGCTCCGCCACGGGCGGATGAATGACCGGATTGGCGCTCACGTCGCCTCCATTATTGTCCGACAATAAGTTCTAATCAGACAACGAGGCTACGCGTCAATATCCAATATTTCAAAAATCCCACGCTTCTGAGCCAAGCAGGCCGGACATTTTGCCCGACAATTATACGGATTTACACCGAACTGCTCAGGCGCGGATCGCGAAGGAGGAAATCGCGTCAGCAATCGCGCCCCGCGGCAGCCGATCAGCAAAATCCTCGATCCGCGCGAAGGCCGCCGGCGGCACCGCCTGCTCGCCGCCGATCCGCCGCAGCATCTGCGACACCGTCGCGCGATCGTAGGCGTAGTCGGCGGGCGTCATCCGCTGCTCGTGCACCTTGGTGCCGTTCGCCGTATCCGCCTCGATCACCGCGCAGAGTTGCGGCACCGCCGGATCGCCGATCAACGTGGTGCGGCGGACCAGCGATGCCACCGTCTCGTCGTCATAGGTGGTCATCCGCTTCATGTCCGGCACGCCATGGATCAGCGTCGTGGCGATGCAGAACGGAATGCTCATCAGCGTTCCGGAGATCGAGTTGAACGGCCCCACGGCGTCCATGCCGGCATAGCCGGTCTCATAAGGATTCATCCGCACGCGTACTGCGCGCGGCGTTTCGCCCCTAAGCACCTCGCGCAGTTTCAGCGCACCGGTCACCGGCGTCTGGTTGAACGCGCACACCGGATAGGGCTTGAAGGTCACTCGCAACGTCGCCCAGTCGCGGCCGAGCGAAGCGGCCAGATCGGCCGGCACGTCGACGCCGGCGAACGCCTTGACGAAACCCGCTTTGCCTTCGATCGCCTGCGGCGCGGAGATAGAACCGGCGCGCGCCAACGCGGCCGCCGTGAGGCCGTTGCGACCGGCAATGCCGGGTTGATAACGCCACTCGTCGGTGCCGTCGGCGAAGGATTGCAGCACGCCGCCGGAGAACGACACGGCGTTGGCAAGCGCGGCAGCGGTTGTCGCCGCGTCCAGCCCCATCAGGTGCGATGCGGCAGCAGCAGCGGCGATGGAGCCGTAAGTCGCGGTGGAGCGGAAGCCGCCCGGCGTGGTCTTGCCGGCGAACGCCTGCTCCAGCAGCCCGCCAGCCTCGTAGCCTGCGACCAGCGCGGGGATCAGGCGATCCAGCGGATGGTGCTGCACCTCGATCATCGCCGTGAGCATCGGAACAAGAATCGTGCCGAAATGCGCCGCGCCGCAGGTGTCTTCCTGGGCGCGGCCGTGAAACAGCGCGGAGTTGGCGAGACAGGCGCCAGCGATGGTGGTGCGGCGGCCGTCGCCGAACAGCGTTGCACCACCGGCGATTTCGCCTTCGGTCGCCAGCACCGCTTCGCGCGCCACTTTGACATACGGCGTATCGAGACCGTTCAATCCCATGCCGAACGCGTTCAGCACGCATGTGCGCGCCTTCTCCACTACCTGCGGCGGCAGCGTGTCGAACGTGAGCGCCGAGGTGAACGTGGCGATCTGGTGCGTAAGCGTGGTCATGGCAGCCTCCTTGGCGAGAGGACGTGGTGATTACAACGCGAGATAGCGCTGACGAATCTGCTCGTTGGCTTTCAGGTCATCAATGGACGCGCTGTAGACGATCTGGCCCTTGTCGATCACCGTCGCCTGACTGGCAATGCCGAGACAGAAATGCATGTTCTGCTCGGCGATCAACACCGTCGCGCCGGTGTCGCGCAATTGCCGCAGCAATTCCCCGATCCGCTGCACGATGATCGGCGCGAGGCCCTCGCTCGGCTCGTCGAGCAGCAGCAGCACCGGATTGCCCATCAAGGTGCGCGCGATCGCCAGCATCTGCTGTTCGCCGCCCGACAGCCGACCGGCGACGCGATAGCGCAGCGGTTCGAGCAGCGGAAACACCTGATAAATACGCTTGATCGACCAGTCGTCCTGGCCGTCCGGGCCTTTCTTGTGGCCGATGATCAGATTGTCCTCGACGCTGTGATCCGGAAAAATCTGGCGATCCTCCGGCACGAAGCCGAGACCGGCGCGCGCGATGTGATGCGGCTTCAGGCCGGACACCACATTGCCGCGCAAGGTGACCCGCCCACGCCGCGGCGGCGCAAGGCCGGCGATCGCCTTCATCGTCGTCGATTTGCCGGCGCCGTTGCGGCCGAGCAGTGCCATGGTCTCGCCCGGCTGCACCGACAGCCCGACGCCGAACAGGATCTGGCTGGTGCCGTAATAGACGTCGAGCCCTTCGACCTCGATGACAGCCTGCGTGCTCATAGCGCACCCGCATGTTTGTCGGTGCCGAGATAGGCTTCGATCACCGCAGGATTTTTCCGGATTTCATCCGGCGTGCCGGTCGCGAGAATGCGGCCGTAGCACAGCACGACGATGGAGGGCGCGATCTTGAAGACGATATCCATGTCGTGCTCGATGAAGACCACGGTGATCTTCTCACGCACCCACAATTCGTGGACCTTCTCGATCATGCGCCAGCGTTCCTCGGTGCCCATGCCGGCGGTCGGCTCGTCGAGCAGCAGCACCTTCGGCTCCAGCACCAGCGCCAGCGCGATGTCCAGCAACTTCTGGTCGCCGTGCGACAGTGCGGAGGCGACGCGATCGCGCTTGTTGGCGAGCCCGAGCAGTTCGATGACGTAGTCGGCGCGCTCGCGCGTTTCCGCGAGCGGAAAGCGCCGATGCATGACGCTGGCACGGCGCTGATCGGCGCCCACCGCCGCCAGCATGGTTTCACTCACCGTCAGCGACGGAAAGATGCTCGCCACCTGAAATGCGCGGCCGATGCCATGACGGACGATATCCGGCGGCGAGCGCCCGGCCATGTCGACGCCGTCGAGCAGGATGCGGCCCGTATCCGGTTTCAATGCGCCGGTGATCAGGTTGAAGAACGTGCTCTTGCCAGCGCCGTTGGGGCCGATCACCGCCGTCAATGACCCGGTGGCGAAATCGAGCGTGACGTCGTCGGTCGCTTTCACGCCGCCGAACGATTTCGAGATGTGCTGAACTTCCAGCATCGCTAGCCGTTCGCCTCCCGCAATCCGCCGTAGGTGTTCCACGGCGTGGCGGCGAGCCAGCCGCAATCGACGGGGACGTTCACGCCGGTCATCGCCGAGGCCGCGTCCGACGCGAGGAACGCGACGACACCGGCGATTTCCTCCGGCGTCACCAGCCGCTTCAACGCGGCGTTGTTCGAGAGGTTCGACACGTCGCGCTCGCCGCGATCGATGGCGTCCTGCAACGCGGGCGTCAGCGTATAGCCCGGCGACACCGCGTTGACACGCACCCCCGCCGGTCCCCACTCCGCCGCGAGACACGCCGTCATCGAGATCACCGCCGCTTTCGCCGGCGCGTAGGCGTGCAAGGGCATCGAGCGCATCCCGGCGATAGAGGCAATATTGACGATGCTGCCGCGACGGCGCGCGATCATGGCGCGGGCAAACGCGGTACAAGCGACATAAGTACCGCGTTGATCGACGCGGACGATATCGTCCCAGCGTTCCATCGGCAGATCGTGCGGCCGCACCGGCGTCTGGATGATGCCGGCGCTGTTGACCAGCACGCCGACCGGCCCGCACTCGCGCTCGATCGTCTCGGCGCAGGCTTCGACCGCGTGTTCGTCGCCGACATCGAGTGCATAGGCGCGGCCGCCGATCTCGTTTGCAACGGCTTGCGCCTTGGCGATATCGCGATCCACCACCGCCACCGGCCCGCCGCCGTCCTGCGCGAACTTGCGCGCGCAGGCCGCGCCGATTCCGCTGGCGCCGCCGGTGACGACGCGGACAGAACCGGATGTTGTTGGGTTTGCCGCCGCGCTCATCAGGACCGCTCCTTCGCCTTGTCGCGCCGCGCGCCGTACCAGTCAACAGCGAAATCCATCAGGCCCTTGCGCAGGCCCAGCGCGAAGAACAGGATGACGATGCCGAGCACGAGGCCGTAATGCTCGGTCAGCCGGGTCGCGGTGTCGTTGAGGATCAGCAGCAGCACGGTGCCGACCATCGGACCGAGGAACGTGGTGACGCCGCCCAGCATGTTGATGAAGATGCCTTCGCCGGAAATGGTCCAGTAGGCGAATTCCGGATACGCGCCGGAGACGAACAGGCTCATGATCATGCCGCCGACGCTGGCGAACAGCGCCGCCAGCACGAACACGGTGAGCTTCGCGCGCCAGACATTGATGCCGATGAACGAGGCGCGGGTGGCGTTGTCGCGGATCATCCGCAACGTATAGCCGAACGGCGATTGCGCGATCTGGCGCATCAAGAGCAGCCCGATTACCAGCAACGTACAACTGAAGATGTAGAGCTGGACGTGATTGGTGAGATCGATGCCCCAGAATACCGGGCGCTTGATGCCGCCGCGTAGCCCCTGATCGCCGCCGGTGAGGGATTGCCACGACAGAATGACGCTGTGGATCAGCATCTGGAACGCCAGCGTAACGAAGGCGAAGTAGATTTCCTTCAACCGCACGCAAATGGCGCCGATCACCACTGCCGCCACCGCCGTGATCGCCAGCGTACAGACCATCGCCAGCGGGATCGAGATGTTGGCGCGTTGCATCAACAGGCCGAAACCATAAGCGCCGAGGCCGAAGAACATGCCATGGCCGAACGAGATCAGGCCGGTGTAGCCGACCAGCAGGTTCAACGAGGTCGCGAACAGGCCGAAGGCGGAGCAGCGGATAACGAAATCCAGCAGCGCCTTGCTGTCGAACAGGAATGGCAGCGCCGCCAGAATGGCGAATGCAATGACGGCGAACAGCACATCGACGTAGGCGGCGCGGCGCGACCTTGCGGCAAACGGCGCGGCCCCTGCACGATTCTCGATATTCAGCTCGCTCATGCGACATCCTTGCCGAACAGGCCGGTCGGACGCGCGACCAGAACGATCACCATGAACAGATACATCAGGCCATCGGTGAACAACGGAAAGCCGAGCGAGCCGAACGAGCGGATCAGGCCGATCAGCAGCGCACCGATCAGCGCGCCGAGGATCGAGCCCATGCCCCCGATCACGGTGACGATGAAGGATTCGATCAGCACTGAGAAACCCATGCCCGGCGTCATCGAACGCACCGGTGCAGCCAGCGCGCCGGCCAGCCCGGCGAGCGCGCAGCCGAGCGCGAACACGCTGCCGTAGATCACCGCGGTGTTGATGCCGAGCGCGGAGACCATGTCAGGATTATGCGCGGCGGCGCGGATCACCTTGCCGAGTTTCGAGCGCGCAAGCCCGATGCCAAGCAGCGCCGCCACAACCAGCGCCACGCTGATGAGCAGAATGTAGAACGGCGGCACCACGCCGCCGGCGATGAACCACGGCGGCACCTGGAACGCCGCCGGCATCCCCATCGACTTGAACTCGGCGCCCCAGATCAGCTTCACGGTGTCGTCGAAAATCAGCACGAAGGCGTAGCAGACCAGAAGCTGCATCAGCACGTCGCGGCCGTAGACGCGGCTGATGAAGACGCGTTCGAAGATCAGACCGATCAGAGCGGCGCCGATCGCACCGAACAGCAGCGCCACGATGAAGCTGCCGGTCAACTGATAGCCGGTCAGCGCGAAATAAGCGCCGAACATATAGAACGCGCCGTGGCTGAAATTGACGATCTTGAGCACGCCGAAGATCAGCGTCAGCCCGACCGCGACGAGAAACAGCAGCATGCCGATGATGAGGCCGCTGGTGGTCTGCGTCACCACGCAGGCGGAGCTGCCGAGACAGCCGATAAGCGCGTCGAGATCCAAGGGAAGTGTCCATCGTTAAATGGTGACGTTCTGCGAGTCGTTCCGGCGCAGACAGGGTCCCATAACCTCCATGCCCGCGGCAAGATATTCCAGCGCCGCGGGAATGGCTTTGGTGACTTTCATCGATGACACGGCGTATGGGTCCCCGCGTTCGCGGGGACGGCGCCGTGCGTGGGGTGCACGCTCCTCACGAGCACCCACGCCTGATGATCAGGTGTAACCCTTGCTCTTCTTCCATTCGGCTTCGAGCGCAAAAATCTGCTTCCAGTCACCACTCTTGACGTCCGGCACGTAGGGCTCGGTCGGGATGGTGGTGCCCCAGCCGATGGCGTAACCGACCAGGGTGCGATCCTCGCCGCGCATGGTCACGGTGCCGTCGGCGCCGAACGGGCATTTGATGGTGAGGCCGGTGAGCACTTCCGCGAGTTTCTTGCCGTCGGTGGAGTTGGCCTTCTTCGCCGCTTCGTTGAGGAACATCACCGCCGTCGCGTTCTGCCACGACCAGTTGGTGGGATACTCCTTGTACTTCGCCTTGTAGGCGTCGCCCCACGCGGCGTTCTCGGCCGTCGCCGGATAGGTCTTGATGTAGCGGTTGCCGGAGTGGATGCCCTTCGGCAGGTTCTTCACCACGGTCAGCGCGGTGTAGTCCGCCATGTTGACCGCGAACACCTCCATCTGGGTGAACATCGCATAGATGTTGGCCTGATCGATGTAGGACGTCAGGTCGCCGCCCCACAGCGCGGAATACAGCGCTTGCGGCTTCGCTTGCAGAATCTTCGTCACCGTCTCGGTGTAGTCGGGCTGGAACAGTTTTGGCCAGTTCTCGCTGATGATCTCGACGTCGGGCGCGAAGTGCTTGAGGTAGGTGACGAACTCCGCCGTGGTGTCGCGGCCGTAAGCGTAATCCGGCGAGCATGTCGCCCATTTCTTCAGGCCCTTGGCCTTGGCGATGTTCGCCGCGTAGCTGCCGCCGGCGATGGAGTCGTGAATGCCTTGCCGCACGCAGCGGAAGGCGTTGGGAATGTGCTGCTTCGGATCGGCAGTCAGCGACGAGGCTTCCGAGCAGGTGTGGATGCACAGCACGCCGATGTCGCGGGCGACTTCATGCACCGCGAACGATCCGGACGACGCTTCGCCGTCGAGAATGATTTCGCAGCCGTCGGTGTTGACCAGCTCGCGTGCGATACGCGCAGCTTCCTGCGGCTGCCCCTTGGAGTCGCGGACCACCATTTCGATCTGACGCCCGGCGAGGCCGCCGGCGGCGTTGACCTTCTCGACTTCCAGCATCACCGCGTTGCGCGACGAGGTGCCGAGTTGCGCGACGCGCCCGGACAGAATGGTCGGCATGCCGATCTTGATGGTCTTGGCCTGCGCCCGCGCCACCCACGGCGAAGCCACGGTGAAAGCACCGGCACCCATCAACGCAAGCGTCGCCCGCCGGTTGATGCCCGGCTTTCCAGTCTTTGTCATTCTGTCCTCCTCAACGGGTGCGCATCCTCGTCGGAGATCATTCCGTCTCCGTGTCGCGAAGAATTTCAGAGGGGACGGGGTGACGTCAAGCGGAATATGAATTACGACTCAGAATTCAGGCTTGCCGATTTCATCTGCGGCAGTGCGCGACAACCCGGCGTTTCAACGGTCAAAATGATCAATTTATCGAGCTTCATCGCCTATCACGCCCGCCGCGCGCCAGAGCGATGTGCGCTGAAATATCGCGGTCACGAGATTTCCTATTCCGCTTTCGACGCGCGCATCCGCAAGACCGGCGGCTGGCTCGCCTCGCGCGGCCTCAAACCCGGCGACGTGGTTGCGGTGCTGATGAAGAACAGCGCGGCGTTTCTCGACCTCGCATTCGCGTCCAGCCACATCGGCGCGGTGTTCCTGCCGATCAATTTCCGTCTCTCGCGCGATGAGGTCGCCTACATCGTCGAAAATTCCGGCGCGCGGATTCTGATCGCCGACGATGAACTCGCCGGCAACGCCGGCGGCCCCGCGCCGGTGGTGCTGGTTGATGAGGCCACGCAGCTCGACACCACACGGCTTGCGCCGGATGCCGTCCCCGCGCCGCTGCATCATGTGCAATCGGGCGACCTGATGCGGCTGATGTACACGTCGGGCACCACCGATCGCCCCAAGGGCGTGATGCTGACCTACGACAATATGTACTGGAAGTCGGCCGATCAGACCATCGTGCTGGGCCTGAGCCGCGACACCCGCCTGCTCGTCGTCGGCCCGCTCTATCACGTCGGCGCGCTCGACCTGCCCGGCATCGCGGTGCTGTGGCATGGCGGCATGCTGTGCATTCATCGCAATTTCGACGCCGAGGAAACCATCGCCGCCATCGCAGCGGAAAGGCTCACCGGCGCATGGTTCGCGCCGGTGATGACGTCCTCGATCCTCGCGCTCCCGCAACGCGACCGTTACGACGTTTCCAGCCTGCAATGGGCGATCGGCGGCGGTGAGAAAACGCCGGAATCGCGCATCCGCGCCTTCTCCGATTACTTCACCAACGGCCGCTACATCGATGCCTATGGCCTCACCGAAACATGCGGCGGCGACACCTTCATGGAAGCCGGCTTCGAGATCGACAAGATCGGCTCCACCGGCCGCGCCATCGCGCATGTCGAGATCGACATCCGCGACGATGCAGGACATCCCGTCGCCACGGGCGAAACCGGCGAAATCTGCCTGCGCGGACCGAAGATCACCAAGGGTTACTGGAAGGACCCGGACAAGACCACGGCGGCATTCTTCGGCGACTGGTTCCGCAGCGGCGACGTCGGCTATCTCGATCCCGACGGCTTCCTGTATCTGACCGACCGCAAGAAGGACATCATCATCTCCGGCGGCGAAAACATCGCCTCGTCCGAAGTCGAACGCGTGATCTACGAACTGCCGCAGGTCAGCGAAGTAGCGGTGGTCGGCGTGCCCGATGCGCGCTGGGGCGAACGGCCGGTGGCGGTGATCGCGCTCGCCAATGGCGCGACGCTCGATCTCGCCGCGCTCACCGAGCATTGCCGCGCGCGGCTCGCCTCCTTCAAGGTGCCGAAGCAGTTGATCCTGCGCGACAGCCTGCCGCGCAACCCATCCGGCAAGGTGCTCAAGCGCGTTCTGCGTGCCGAACTGGAAGGAACCGTGGATGGCTAAAGCCGCTACGCTGCCCGCGCGCAGCCGCCGCAAGGCCGAGAAACTCAGCCGCGCCGAACGCAACGAGGAAACCCGGCAACGGCTGTTCGACGCCGCCACGAAAGTCGTCGGCAAATACGGCTACGCCGAAGCCTCCGTCGCGCGCATCACCGAACTCGCAGGCGTCGCGCAAGGCACGTTCTACAATCACTTCGAGAACCGGCAGGAATTGCTGGACCAGTTGTTGCCGACCATTGGCATCGACATGGTGCATTTCATCCGCGAGCGCGCGGGACCGGATATGCCCGCCGCCGAGCGCGAACTGGCGGGCTTCCGCGCCTTCTTCGAATTCGTGCATCGCGTGCCGGAATTCCAGCGCATCCTCAACGAGGCGGAATTCTTCGCCCCCGAAGGCTACCAGAAACACCTCGACAACGTCGCCACCGCCTACATCCGCATTTTCAAGCGCGCCCGCACCGACGGCGACATCGTCGATTACAGCGACGAGGAATTCGAGGCGATCGTGCACATGTTCATGGGCGCGCGCGGCTATCTCAGCCGCCGCTACGCCTCCGGCAGCGAGACGGCCTCGGTGCCGGACGATGTCATCACCGCCTATCAGAAACTGATCACGCGCGGACTGTTCAAGCCCGCGAACCGCACGAGAAAATCATGACGCAAGACGGCACCATTCTTGTCACCGGCGGCAGCCGCGGCATCGGGGCCGCGACCGCGATCATGCTGGCCGAGCGCGGCCATCGCGTGGTGGTGACCGACATTGCGCCGGAGCGCCCTGCGGACGCGCCCGCTCCAGTTGTCGTGTGGCCGGAGAGTCTCGACGTCGCGCGCGAAGACCATGTCAGCGCCGGCGTCGAGGCGATCGAAAAGGCGCACGGCCCGATCACCGGCCTCGTCAACGCCGCCGGCGTGTTCGGCAAGATGCACAGCCTTGAGCGTATCCGCATGGATAACTGGGATCGCGAGGTCGACATCGACCTGCGCGGCACGTTTCTGGTGGCGCGCGCGGTCGGCGTGCGGATGGCCGCGCGCAAGCACGGCGCCATCGTCAATGTCGCGTCCGTCGCCGGCATGACATCGGGGCCGATCCACGCCTACACCGCCGCCAAGGCCGGTGTCATTCAACTAACGTTGTCGATGGCCGGCGAATGGGGCCGCGTCGGCGTGCGCGTCAACGCGGTTTCGCCCGGCTTCACCCGCACCGTGGCGTTGCAGGCCGGCATTGATTCCGGCGCGATGAGCGAGGAGCGCCTGACACGCAATGCCGCGATGGGACGACTGGTACAGCCATCCGAAGTCGCCGAAGCGATCGTCTGGCTGCTGAGCCCAGCGAGCAGCGCCATCACCGGCATCAATCTTCCGGTCGATGCCGGCTTCCTCGCCGGCTCGACCTGGGATTCCTACTGGGGCCTGCCGGACAGCGACGGCAAGATCCCCGGCAAGACCCGCTAATCCACTCCGCTCTCCCGACGTGTACAAGACAAAGCGAGGCATCCGCTTATGAATATCGCCACGACGCCGAAAGAGTTCGATCTTCCCTCCGCCCTCGAGCAGGGCGACATCCGCGTGCTCCTGATGGTGCTGGTCCACATGACCGGCGACCTGCGCTGGCTGGAGCCGCCCTACGCGCCGCGTCGCGACGTGCGGCTGATCCCCGATCCGCGCGCTGGGCTGTCGGACGAAATTCAGGCGGACATCCGCAAGGCGGCGTTGAAAATCCTCAGCGGCGACGCCAAGCCTGTCATTACCGATCCCGGCGACGACCTGATGCTGCGCATGATGAGCGCCACGCTCGGTGAAAAGGTCGCGCCGGAATACGCGCCGCTAATGCGCGAGGAAATGGGCCTGATCGAACGCCATGCGAAATGGAACGCGCAGCCGTCCGCCGACAAGATCGAGGAGCGTCACGTCCTGATCGTCGGCGCCGGCGTCTGCGCCATCGCGCTCGGCGTCGGGCTCAACCGGCTCGGCATTCCCTACACTATCGTCGACAAGGAAGACGACATCGGTGGCACCTGGTACGTCAACCGCTATCCGGGCTGCGGCGTCGATACGCCGAACCACTCCTATTCCTACTCATTCGGCCCGCGCAACCGCTGGACCCGATACTTCTCGCAACAGCAGGAAATTCTCGATTACCTGCGCGCGACCGCCGACCGCTTCGGCGTTCGCGACCACGTCCGGCTCAAGACGCGTCTCACCTCATCGCGTTGGGACGAGGCGACGAAGCGTTGGATCTCGACGCTGGAAACGCCAGACGGCCCAGAGCAGATATCTTCCGCTATTCTGGTCAGTGCCATCGGCCAGTTGAACGATCCGTCGATGGCGCCGTTCAAAGGCGCCGACGATTTTGCCGGGACCCTCTTTCATTCGGCGCGGTGGCCGAAGGATCTCGACATCAAGGGCAAGCGCGTCGCGGTGATCGGCACCGGCGCGACCGCGATGCAACTGGTGCCGAGCATCGCCGATCAGGTCAGCTCGGTGACGGTCTATCAGCGTACCGCACAGTGGTCGCGGCCGGTGGCGGGCTATTCCGACAACATCACCGACGGCGCGCAATGGCTGCTCGAACACGTGCCGTACTACGCCGAATGGTTCCGCTTCAACATGTTCTGGCGCTATGGCGACGGCTTGTTGCCGTTCCTGCGCAAGGATCCGGACTGGCCGTATCCCGACCGCGCGGTGAACGCCGGCAACGATCGGCATCGCGAGGAACTGACGGATTTCATCCTGTCCGAACTGGAAGGCCGCCCCGACCTGATCGCGAAGTGCGTGCCGACGTATCCGCCTTACGGCAAGCGCATCCTGCTCGACAACAACTGGTTCCGCACGCTGCGCAAGCCGAACGTCGATCTCGTCACCGAAAAGATCGATCACATCGCGCGCGACGGTATCGTCACTGCCGATGGCGCGATGCATCCGGCCGACGTGATCGTGGTGTCCACAGGCTTCAAGGTCAACGAGATGGCCGCCAAGCTCAATATCACCGGCCGCGACGGGAAGACTCTTCGCGACGCCTGGGCGGGCGAAAATCCCACCGCGCATCTCGGCCTCACCGTGCCGGACTTCCCCAACCTGTTCGTGATGCTCGGCCCCAACACCGGCCCGGCGCATGGCGGCAGCGTGATTTTCCAGGCCGAGTGCCAGTCGCGCTACATCACCTCATGCCTGGTGGAGATGATCGAGAAGGACATCGCCGCCATCGACGTCCGCCCGGAGGTGAAGGATGCTTACGTGGACAAGGTCGACGCCGAGCACGAGCAGATGATCTGGACCCATCCCGGCATGACGACCTATTACCGCAACAGCCACGGCCGGGTGTTCTCGGCGATGCCGTGGCGCTTCGTCGATTACTGGGAGATGACCCACGACCCCGATCTGCGCGACTATCGCGTCACCACTGCATGAGATGAATGAGCCCATGACGAAACCCCGCGTCCGCATCTACACCGACTACAAAAGCCCCTACGCCTACGTCGCCAACAAGCCGCTGTTCGCACTGGAGCAGGACTACGGCGTCGAGCTTGAGTGGCTGCCCTATACGCTGCGTGTCGCGGAGTTCATGGGCACCGTTGAGGAACGTACACCGCACTTCTGGCGCAAGGTGCGCTACGCCTACATGGATGCGCGCCGTTACGCCAACGCGCAGGGCCTGACCATGAAAGGGCCGCGGCGGATTTACGACGCGTTCTATTCCAGCGCCGGAATGCTGTTCGCTCAGCGCAATGGCATCTTCCGGCCTTATCACGACACCGTCTTCAGCCGGTTCTGGAATCACGATCTCGAAATCGACGAACTCTCCGACATCAGCGGCGTGATCGCGTCGGTCGGCGGATCGGCGCGGGATTTCGAAGCCTACGTTCACGGTCCCGCGCGCGCGGAACACGACCGCCTGATCACCGAAGCGGAAGACCTCGGCGTGTTCGGCGTGCCGACCATGGTGTTCAATGGCGAACTATTCTGGGGCGGTGACCGCATCGGCCTCCTGATCGAACGCATCAAGGACCCCGACTCGATCAAGACCGCGCTCGGCAGCCGCTATCGCGCGTAGTCGTCTGGCAATCGCTTCCTGAATTCGTCATGGCCGGGCTCGTCCCGGCCATCCACGTCTTGATAGCCTCGATAGAGAGTAAGACGTGGATGGCCGGAATAAATCCGGCCATGACGTGCTGGGAGCGGAGCGTGCTGTATCACGCCCTTCGTATCAGGCACTCTTAGTATTCCGCATCCTCAACTCAGGTGATGCCGCTCCTGCAAGCCGTAGACCGGCGTGGGGATGCCTTCCATCCGCGCTTTCAGTTGCAGCGACAAATACTGCGAGTAATGCCGCGACTGGTGCAGGTTGCCGCCGTGGAACCAGAGCGCCTCCTGTTGCGTCGGCTTCCACATGTTGCGCTGCTCGCCTTCCCACGGGCCGGGATCCTTGGTGGTGTTCGAGCCCAGCCCCCACACCTTGCCGACCTTGTCCGCGACCTCCTTTGAAATCAGATCGGCGGCCCAGCCGTTCATCGAGCCGTAGCCGGTAGCGTAAACCACGAGATCGGCCGGCAGTTCGGTGCCGTCGACGAATTTTACGCCGGTCTCCGTCAGTTCCTGCACCGCGGCGCCCTTGCCGCTCTTCAGCTTGATCGAGCCGTCGATGACGAGATCGCAGGCGCCGACGTCGATGTAGTAACCGGAGCCACGGCGCAGGTACTTCATGAACAGGCCGGAGCCATCATCGCCCCAGTCGTGCATGAAGCCGACCTTTTCGAGCGCCTCATAGAATCCTTTGTCGCGCTCACGCATTTGCTCATACAGCGGGATCTGGAATTCGTGCATGATCTTGTAGGGCAGCGAGGCGAAGATCAGGTCCGCCTTGCGCGTCGTCATGCCGTTCTCGACCGCCTGCTCCGAATAGAGCGCGCCGAGCCCGATATCCATCAGCGTGTCGGACTTCACGATATGGGTGGACGAGCGCTGCACCATGGTGACGTCCGCGCCGCCTTCCCACAGCGCCGCGCAGATGTCGTGCGCGGAGTTATTGGAGCCGATCACCACCACCTTCTTGCCGCGATAGTTCTCCGGGCCCGGATGGGTCGAGGAGTGCTGCTGTTCGCCCTTGAAAATGTCCTGCCCCTTGTACTTCGGCCAGTTCGCCTTGCCCGACATGCCGGTCGCCAATACCAATTGCTTCGGCTTCAGCGTGATCTCCTTGCCGTCGCGCTCGACAACGACGGTCCACTCCTTGGCCTTGTCGTCAAACTTGGCCGACTTCGCCGTGGTGGAACTCCAGTAGTTCAGCTCCATCACCTTGGTGTACATCTCCAGCCAGTCGCCGACCTTGTCCTTCGGCGCGAAGACCGGCCAGTTCTTCGGGAAGTCGATATAGGGCAAGTGGTCGTACCACACCGGATCGTGCAGGCAGAGCGACTTGTAGCGCTTGCGCCAGGAATCGCCGGCACGCTCGTTCTTCTCGATGATGATGGTCGGCACGCCAAGTTGGCGCAGCCGCGCGCCGAGCGCGATGCCGCCCTGCCCACCGCCGATAATCAGCGCGTAAGGCTGCTTCGAATAACCAAGCTCAGCCGTCTCCTGCTCGCGCTCCTCCTTCCAGCTCTTGCGATCCTTGCCGTGGCCGTGCTTGGCGCCGAGCGGGCGGGTGAAGCCGGACTTCTCTTCGTGGCCTTTCAGTTCGCTCATGGTGGTGAGCAAGGTCCAGATGCGGCCCTCCTTCAAACGCAAATGGCCATAGCCGCGCGCGACATCGGTTTCGAACTGAATCCAGGCCTCAAGGATGCCGTCGGCTTCGGTCGCGTCCTCGCCATCGGCGATGCGCCAGTTCGACGGCTTGGTATCGACAAGCCGCGCCTTCAGCATGTCGCGAACCTGATCCTGACCTTCCATGGTTTTGATGTTCCAGGTGAAGGCGACAAGATCGCGCCAATAGCAGTCGGTCTGAAACAACGCGACAGCGCGGTCGATGTCGCCGAGCGACAACGCGTCGTCGAGCGCGTTGAGCACCGTGGTCACGCGTCCGTTCGGAGCCTTCTCGAGCATGTGATCCTCCCTTTGTGCCGCCCGCGAGCCTACGCCCGTTTTTCCGGTTGCGGCGTGATAATGCCGAGGTCGAATGTGCCTCTGCGCCAATGTCAGCAAAGACCGTGCCAGTGCCGCAATCATTGGATTCTCGCGAAAAATCCGCGTCTTAGAAGCAACACCGCGACGCACGCAACGCGGCGCGATGCAACAGGTGTTGCACGCAACACTTCTTGATCGGCGCCGCATTCCGGGTGACACTCCACGCAACCAGAAAAGATGCGGGACAACACCGAGGAGACATGCTGCCGTGATCACGGAGCAGGCGGCTCACATCGACGAACTGGTGCGCGTCGCGGTCGGCGAGAACAGCGCGCGCGATACGATCATTCATCAATCGTGGCTGCGTTGCGTTTCCGAACACAAGCTCGATCCGGTGGTGCTACGCGAAGCCTGCATCGTCACGTCTGGACGCTTGCGCGAACATCGCGATGCGATGGATGAATTCCTCCACACCGCGCGCTTCGGCCTCGAGATGCTGTATCGCCAGATCGCGGGCCTCGGTTACGTGTTGCTGCTCACCGATGCCAAGGGCATCACGGTCGATTTCATCGGTGATCCGACCTTCAACAACAGCCTGCGCAAGGCCGGGCTCTATCTTGGTGCGGATTGGAACGAGCCGAACGCCGGCACCTGCGCGGTCGGCACCTGCATCGCCACCGAGGAAGCGCTGACGGTGCATCAGTCCGATCACTTCGACGCGACGCATATCCCGCTCACCTGCACTGCCGCGCCGGTGTTCGATCCGTCCGGCAAACTCGCCGCGGTGCTCGATATCTCGGCGCTGCGCTCGCCGGAGCCGAAGGCCAGCCAGTTCCTGGCGCTGCAACTGGTGAAGTCGTTCGCCCACAAGATCGAGAACGCCAACCTGCTGAACCGTTTCCGCGACGAATGGATCATCAAGCTGTCCGGCTCGGCCGAATTCGTCGATGTCGATCCGGACTACGTGATGGCGCTCGATAGCTCCGGGCGCATCATCGGCTTCAACAACATGGCGCGGCAGTTGCTGGCGCGCGAATTGAGCAAGCGGCCGGAGATCCGCCTGCGCGGCGACGGCTACAACATCGCGCACATCTTCGAATGCGGCATCGACGATCTGCCGCGTTTCGCACATTCGCGGCCGACCGCGCAGCGCACGCTGCGCCTGCGCAGCAGCGGCACCACGCTGTTCGCGCAGACCCTGCCGCCGCCGGCCAGGATTGCAGCATCGGAATCGCGACGCAACGAGCCCACCTTGCCGGCGCCGCTGCGCAACTTGTTCCACGGCGACGCAGTCATGGCCGATGTGGTGACGCGCGCGGCGAAGCTGATCAACACGCAGATGAGCCTGCTGATCACCGGCGAAACCGGCACCGGCAAGGAGCACTTCACCAAGGCGCTGCACGCGGTCAGCGCGCGGGCTGGCAAGCCGTTCGTCGCGATCAATTGCGCCGCGCTGCCGGAAAGCCTGATCGAGAGCGAGTTGTTCGGCTATGAATCCGGCGCGTTCACCGGCGCCAAGGCCAAGGGCAAAAGGGGACTGGTGCTGGAAGCCGACGGCGGCACCCTGTTCCTCGACGAGATCGGCGACATGCCGATTTCATTGCAGACCCGTCTGCTGCGGGTGCTGGCGGAGCGCGAGGTCACTCCGGTCGGCCGCACCAAGCCGGTGGCGCTGAACATCCGCGTCATCGCCGCCACGCATCGCGATCTGGTCGATCTGGTGAAGGCCGGGCAATTCCGCGAAGACCTGTATTTCCGCCTCAATGGCGCGGTGCTGGCCCTGCCGCCGCTACGCCAGCGCAGCGACCTCGAATGGCTGATCGAGCAGCGCCTGCTCAAGCTCGCGGCAACGCATGGCACCGCCTATTCGCTGACCGCCGCCGCGCGCGAGGCGATGCTGGCTTACGATTGGCCCGGCAACATCCGCGAATTGATGAATGCCATCGATTACGGCTGCGCGCTGTCGACCGGCGGCATCATCGACGTGGGCGACTTGCCCGAGCGTGTCACGCACTCGCCGGTACAAACGAAGGCGCCGGGCAAAACCGGCAAACGAACAACGATCAGCGCTGCTGCGGCGGATCAGGCGGAAGCGCTGCTGACGGCGCTGCGCGACAACCGCTGGAACATCTCGCGTGTCGCCCGCGCGCAGGGCGTCGACCGCTCGACCATCCACCGCCAGATCCATCGCTTCGGTATCACGACGCCGAAGGATTTGGTTTAGGTCGAATTGAGGTGTCTCCGTCATGGCCGGGCATAGCCGTTCGAAGAACGGCTATGCCCGGCCATGACGCGCTCTAACTTGGGATGGTTTGGAAAACGGTCCTTGTTTTTCTACCCGCTCATCGTCAAACCGCCGGACACGCTGATCACCTGTCCGGTAATAAAATTGGCATCGTCACTCGACAAAAACGCGATCATGCCGGGGATGTCTTCGGGCTGCCCGAGGCGCTTGAGCGGGATCGCACGCTTCAAGCCTTCATAGATCTTCTGGCCGAACTCGCCATCGCCGACGAAGGAGCGCAGCAGCGCGGTGTCGGTCGGGCCGGGGCATACTGCATTCACCCGGATATTGTCGCGGGCATATTCCCGCGCGATCGTCTTGGAGAAGGAGATCAGGCCGCCCTTGCAGGCCGAATAGACCGACTCGCCGGACGAGCCGACGCGGCCGGCATCCGACGCCACGTTGACGATCTTGCCGCCGCCGCCGGCGATCATGTGCGGCATCGCGGCCTTGTGCAGGTTGAGCGGCCCGCGCAGGTTGATCGCGATGATCTTGTCCCACAGGTCGGGATCGGTCTGAAGGAATGGCTTGGCGATATCCCAGCCGGCGTTGTTGACCAGGATATCCAGCTTGCCGAACTTGGCGACGCCGCGATCCACCGCCTCCTTGACCGCCCCGTAATCCGCGATGTCCACCGCCAGCGGGTAGAGCCGCGTTTCATCCGCGCCCAGATCGGTCGCCAATCCCTTCAGCGCCTCCGCATTGATATCGACCGCGAGGATATGCGCCCCCTCCTCGAGGAAACGGCGGCAAATCGCGCGCCCGATTCCGCCGGCCGCGCCGGTGACGATGGCAACGCGGTTCTTCAGACCTCTCATACGTGTTGCTCCAGTTTGGGCTGTCGCTCATGTCATCCCCTGATGCATGAGTATCGCTTGCGGGGTTCAACCTTGTTGATGAATCCGGTTCCAGTCAACAGAGGTCCGAACGGTCTTGCGCCGTCTGGCCGGGCACCTCCCCGACTGCCGTGACCCGTGACGGCAACGGTATCAAGGGCCTTGATTGCAGTCGCCACGGGAAGCCCGTATTCTCCCCGCAAAGACTTCGGCGTCGCCCGACATGACGTCACAGGGAGGAAATCACGTGGGTCGAACCGAGAGCCGGTTCAACGACGAATCCGGGGTGGCGATCGCCCAGGCCAAAGCCGCCGAAGCCCCCGCCGCCGCGGCCGAACTGGCCGCGCAATTGCCGGCCGACGGCCTGGCGATGATCCTGGTTTTCGCCTCGCCGTCCTACGATCCACACCAATTCTCCGCCGAACTTGCCAAAGTCTTCGGCGACATTCCGATCTTCGGCTGTACCACTGCCGGAGAACTGACGCCGGACGGCTGGGGCGACAACAGCGTCGTCGCGCTCGGGTTCAGCGCGCGCGATTTCACCGTCGCCGCCCGCCCCTTTCTCGACCTCACCAATTTCCGCATCGAGGACGGCCGCCGGATCGGCAACGAATTGCGGGAAGATCTGGCGCGCAGCGGCAGCGGCGACGCCAAGGAAAAATCCTTCGGCCTGCTGCTGATCGACGGATTGTGCCAGCGCGAGGAAACGGTGATGTCGTCGATCTACGCCTCGCTCGACGACATTCCGGTAGTCGGCGGCTCGGCGGGCGACGGGCTGCGCTTCGAGAAGACCTGGATCTTCTACGGCGGGGAGGCCCACACCGACGCGGCGGTCCTGATCCTGCTGAAAACCTCGCTGCCGTTCCGCCTGTTCAAGTGCGACAACTTCGAGCCCTCCGCCACCAAGATGGTGGTGACCGAGGCCGACATCGAGCGGCGCATCGTCAAGGAGATCAACGCGGAGCCGGCAGCGGAAGAATATTCCCGCGCCGTCGGCATCATGGATACCAAGCTCGATATGTTCTCGTTCGCCTCGCACCCGGTGCTGGTGCGCGCCGGCGGCGCCTATTACGCGCGCTCGATCCAGCAGGTGAACCCGGACGGTTCGCTGAACTTCTTCTGCGCCATCGACGAAGGCATGGTGCTGACGGTCGCCAACGCTCGCAATCCGGTCGGCGTCACCAAGGAACTGTTCGAGGAAACCCGCGCCGAGATGGGCGACGTATCGCTTTATCTCGGCTTCGAATGCGTGTTCCGCCGGCTCGATGCCGAACAGCATCAGTTCGCCCGCGATATCTCGCAACTCTATCGCGACAACCACGTTGTCGGCTTCCATACCTACGGCGAGCAGTATCGCTCGATGCACGTAAACCAGACGCTCACAGGCGTCGCCATCGGCAAGAGGCCGGCAACCGCATGACCGCGCAAGAGCCCCGCTCGCTGGAGATGCTGCAGCGGGAAACGATCAAGCTGAAAAAGATCAATGCCGCGCTGATCTCGCGCGTCGAGCGCTCGATGGATCAGCAGGCCAATGCGTTCTCGCTGTTCGAGACCGCCATCGCGCTGGATAATCGCGTGCTGGAGCGCACGCGGCAACTTCAGGAAGCGCTGCGGTCGATCGAGCGATCGAACGACGATCTCTTGCGCGCCAAGCAGCAGGCGGAGGCGGCCAGCTCGCTGAAATCGTCGGTGCTGATTTCGGTGACCCACGACCTGTTGCAACCGCTGAATGCCGCGCGGCTGACACTGTCGACGCTGTCCGAAATGGATATTCCCGGCCAGGGCGCCGCACTGATCGGCCAGGTCGACCGCTCGTTGCTGACGCTCGAGGACCTTCTGCGAACGCTGCTCGACATCTCGAAGCTCGATGCCGGCGTGCTCAAGCCCGACATCCGGCCGATCACGGTGGCCTCGCTGTTCGAGCCGCTGCGCCAGGAGTTCGCGCCCGTCGCGGCGAAACGCGGCATCGCGCTGCGAATCCTGCCCTCGCCTTACGCGGTGGTGTCCGATCCGCTGATGATGCGCCGCATCCTGCAAAACCTGCTGTCCAACGCGCTGCGCTATACGCAGAAGGGCGGCGTGCTGATGGGATGCAGGCCGAGGGGCGACCGGCTGTGCATTCAGGTGCACGATACCGGCCCGGGAATTCCCGAGGCGCAGCAGCAAGCAATTTTCGTCGAGTTTCAGCGTGGCGAGTCCAGCGACGGCGACCAGGCCGGCTTCGGGCTTGGCCTCTCGATCGTGCACCGCTTCGCCACCGAACTCGGCCACGACATCGAGCTCAATTCGCGTCTGGGTCGGGGTTCGACCTTCTCGATCACGCTGCCGCGCGCCGAATCCGAGGACGTCGTCGAGGCCGGACGCGAGGTGCAGCATCTCGACTTCCGCTATAACGTTCTCGAAGGCCGCAAAATCCTGCTGATCGAGAACGATTCGTCGAGCGCCGAGGCGATGGCCGCGCTGCTGGAAAAATGGGGCTGCGACGTCGCCACGACGACATCGGCAACGGATGCCATGGATAATATCGGCGCGCTGGGCGAACCGCCGGACGCGATCATCGCCGATCTCCACCTCGACCATGGCGAGAACGGCCTCGACGCGGTGAATTCGATCCGCGAGCAGATCAAGATCGACGTGCCCGCCATCATCGTCACCGCCGATTATTCGACCGAGGCCGAACGGGAAGCCGCGGTCTACGGGCTCGAACTGCTGCGCAAGCCGATCAAGCCCGCCGAGATGCGATCGCTGCTGTCGTTCCTGCTGGCTTAGAGCGCGATGAGTTATCCGTCATGCCCGGCCATAGCCGTTCGAAGAACGGCGTCGCTTCGCTCGCCTACGTGCCGGGCATCCACGTCTTACAAGCCAAGCAAGTCCAAAGACGTGGATGGCCTGGACAAGCCCGGCCATGACGAGTTGGCGTTTCCATCGACCGAACAACAAGCCTCACGCAACGGACTTGATCCGCGCATCCATCTCATTTGAAACAAGCCGGATTGCCGCGCCTATTGCAGGCGCGCGTGTTCGGGCGAAACGTGTTTGGCGGGGGTTTCGCCGGCGAGATTGGTGAAGTCGATCTTCGAGATTTCGATGATGGCGTTGGTGCGGCTGGCGACGTTCAGTTTCCGCAAGATCTCCGAGACGTGCACCTTCACGGTGGTTTCGCAGATTTTCAGCTCATAAGCGATCTGCTTGTTCTGCAAGCCCCTGCGCACCATGTCCAACACCCGCAACTGCTGCGGCGTCAGGTCGTGCAGCCGCTTGAGCAGGTCGAGATTGTGCGGCAGCGCTCGTTTGGTCCGCGTCGCGTCGATGAACCGCTTCGGCAGATAGATCGAGCCGCGCAGCACCTCACCGATCGAATCCGCCAATTCCCGTTTCGATGTCGATTTCGGGATGTAGCCGGAAACGCCCAGCGACAGCACGCTGCGGACGATTTCCTTGTCCTCGAAGCCGGACACGATCACCACCGGATTTTTCGGGAACGCCTTGCGGATGCGGACCACGCCGAGCAGCCCCGTCGTTCCTGGCATCGACAAGTCGAGCAGGATCAGATCGACGGCGTGGGTCGAGCCGAGAATCGTCAGCGCTTCGTCGATCGAGGTCGCTTGCAGGATTTCGGCATCGGGATTGGCAACGCAAACGGCGCTTTCCAGCGCCTCGCGGAAGAGCGGATGATCCTCAACGATCAGAAATCGTGTCACGTCCCGGCGATCCTCACCTCGAACATCACCGCAGTCGATCTATCGATCGCGTTGCAGCATGTTCCTGATGCCCGCTTATTCGGGACATCGTTCACATTTTCGTTGCTTGCCTCACGATATAGCACGCTCCGAATAGGGGCGGAAGTTGATTCCATTCCTGCTTTCGCGGCACGCTGCGCTCTATCGCGCAACTCATTCGCGGCGGCGAAACGCGTTTTGCCGTCTACTACCAAGTAGGCCCTTGCCGCATGGCACATTTTATAGATCATGACGCAAAGCCCCGGAAACGGAGCATAAAAGACAACGATCTGATGGGTTTGGGAGCTTGCATGGGAAGGCACGCCGCATGGCTTCGTTTGCTGCGGAACCTGCCCCGGAAGCTCACTTTCCCAAAGGCGAGGCTGTGGCTGGTCATTGCTTGTCTCGCCGCAAACGGGATTAGCGCGCCCGCGTTTGCACAATCCCAAACGATCAAGATCGGTTATCTGCACGGCCCGCTGTCGAAGGAAAAGATTTCGCTGATCGACATTCCGGCACCGAACGACGGCCTCGCCGGTGCGCAACTCGCCATCGACGACAACAACACCACCGGCAGTTTTCTCGGCCAGCGCTTCGAATTGATCGAAAGCAAGATCAATGAGGGCGACGATCCCGCGCCAGCCGTCAGGGCGCTTGCGGATCAGGGCGTCGCCTTCATCGCCGCCAACCTTCCCGCCAACCAGCTTCTGCAAGCGGCCGACGCCGGCAAGGCCGGCGGCGAAATTCTCATCAATGCCGGCGCGCCGGACGAGCGGCTGCGCGAACAGGATTGCCGCGCCAATGTCATCCACGTCGCGCCGACCCGCTACATGCTGGCCGATGCTCTGGCGCAATATCTCGTGCTGAGGAAATGGCGCAACTGGTTCCTGGTCAGCGGCTCGCATGACGGCGACAAGGCGTTCGCCGATGCCCTGCGCCATGCGGCGAAGCGGTTCGGCGCGAAGATCGTCGCCGAGAAGGAATTCAAGGACACCGGCGGCGCGCGACGCACCGACAGCGGCCTCGCCGAGGTGCAGCGCCAGATGATCGATCTGACGCAAGGCACGCCGGACTACGATATCCTGGTCGCGGCGGACGAAAGCGAGGTGTTCGCCGGCTATCTGCCCTATCGCACCTGGACGCCGCGCCCGGTCGCGGGCTCCGCGGGGCTGGTGCCGACGACGTGGGACGCCGCGTTCGACCAATGGGGCGCGCTGCAACTGCAAAACCGCTTCAAGAAAAAGTATCAGCGCTTCATGACGCCGCTCGACATGCAGTTGTGGACCGCCGTTCGCATCGTCGGCGAGGCGGCGGCGCACACTAACACCGCGGATGGTGCAAAATTGTTCGCCTATATCAAAGGCCCGGACTTTTCCGTCGCGGCGTTCAAGGGTCAAAAGCTGACGCTGCGCGACTGGAATCTCCAGTTGCGCCAGCCGATCCTGCTGTTCGACGGGCGCAATACCGTGTCGATCTCGCCGCAGGAGGGTTTCCTGCACCAATCCTCCGAACTCGACACGCTCGGACTGGACCGGCCCGAAACCAAATGCAAACTTCAGTGATCGCGCTGTTCAGGGCGGGGCTTTCATGATCGGAACTGGCACCTTCAGATATTTCAGCCTTACCGTCGTTGCGCTCGCGGCGATGACCACACCGAGCCTCGCCTACACCGCCTATGTTTCCAACGAGAAGGGCAACTCCATCTCTGTGGTGGACACCGACACCTTGAAGACGATTGCCACCATCAAAACCGGCGAGCGGCCGCGCGGGATCGAGGTGTCGCGCGACGGCCAGTTCGTGTTCGTCGCCACCGGCGACGACAACACGATCCAGATCATCGACACCGCGACACGCAAGATCGTCGGCGAACTGCCGTCCGGCGCCGATCCCGAGCAGTTCGCGCTCGATCCAGCCGGGAAGTTTCTCTATGTTGCCAACGAGGACGATGCCGCCGTCACCGTGATCGATGTCGCCGCGCGCAAGGCGGTGGCGAGGATTCCGGTCGGCGTCGAGCCGGAAGGCATTGCGATCAGCCCCGACGGCAAGACCGTGATCTGCACGTCGGAAACGACGAGCATGGCGCATTTCATCGACACCGCCGATCGTAAAGTGGTCGCCAACGTGCTGGTCGGCTCGCGGCCACGCTCCGCCGCGTTCAAGCCCGACGGATCGGAACTGTGGATCACCTCCGAAGTCGGCGGCGGGCTTTCGATCATCGATCCGGCAACGCGCAAGATCACCAAGGTGGTGCGCTTCGCCATTCCCGGCCTGCGCGCGGAAAAGATTCAGCCGGTCGGCATCAATCTCACCGCTGACGGCAAACTCGGCTTCGTTCACCTCGGGCCGTCGAACCGCATCGCCGTCGTCGATGGCACCACGCACGAGGTGCTGAAATATCTGCTGGTCGGCCAGCGGGTGTGGCATGGCGCATTCACCCCGGACGGCAAATATCTGCTCGCCGCCAATGGTCTGTCGAACGACGTTTCCGTCGTTGACGTTGCCAGCCTCAAGGTCATCAAATCGATCCAGGTCGGCGAACTGCCGTGGGGCGTCGCGATGGGGCCGAAGTGAACGACGCCGCGATCCTGACGCAGGCGGCCAACACGGCCGGGCCGGCCGCGCTCGATGTCGTTGGCGTCGGGCACCGCTATGGCTCGCGCGTCGCGCTGCGCGATGTCAGTTTCTCGGTCAGGCCCGCCTCGTTCACGGTGCTGCTCGGCCTCAACGGTGCCGGCAAGTCGACGCTGTTCTCGCTCATCACCCGGCTTTATGCGATCCGCGAGGGCCATATCCGCATTCTCGGCCATGACGTCGCGCGCGAAGCCAACGCAGCGTTGAGCCGGCTTGGCGTGGTGTTTCAATCGCGCGCGCTCGACGTCGACATTTCGGTCCAGCAGAACCTGATCTATCACGCGGCGCTGCACGGCATCGGCCGGCGACAAGCCGACGAACAGATCACCCGCGTGCTCACGCTGGTCGATTTGACGGACCGGCGGCGCGAGCGCGTCAGCAATCTCTCCGGCGGCCAGATGCGCCGCGTCGAGATCGCCCGCGCGCTGCTGCATCAGCCGCGATTGCTGCTGCTGGACGAGCCGACCGTCGGCCTCGATATCAAGTCGCGCGCCGATATCCTCGGCCACGTGCGCCGCCTGCTGCAAAGCGGCATCGGCGTGCTGTGGGCGACGCACCTCATCGACGAGGTCGGAGATAACAACGACGTGGTGGTGCTGCATGGCGGACGCGTGCTGGCGAAGGGCGCTGTCGGCGACGTGGTCGCCGCCGCAGGCGCGCCGGACATCGGCAGTGCCTTCACCAAACTGACGCAAGCCGACACCGTCGCGGAGAACGGCGCATGACCGCCCTCACCGACACGCGCGACCGGCACCGCCTCACGCCGGCGCAATATTGGATTTGCCTCCGCGGCATCGTCTGGCGCGAGGCGCTGCGCTTCATCCATCAGCGCGAGCGCTTCATCTCGGCGCTGGTGCGACCGCTGGTCTGGCTGTTCATCTTCGCCGCCGGCTTCCGACAGGTGCTCGGGGTCTCCATCATCCCGCCCTATGAGACCTACGTGCTGTACGAGGTCTATATCGCGCCGGGCCTGATCGCGATGATCCAACTTTTCAACGGCATGCAATCGTCGCTGACGATGGTGTACGACCGCGAGACCGGCGGCATGCGGACGCTGCTGGTGAGCCCGTTCCCGCGCTGGTGGCTTCTGACCTCGAAATTGCTCGCCGGCACCATGGTGTCGATCCTGCAAGTCTATGCGTTCCTGCTGATCGCGTGGTTCTGGGATGTCGAAGTGCCGCCGGTCGGCTATTTTCTGGTGATCCCGGCGCTGCTGCTAAGCGGCTTCATGCTCGGCGCGCTCGGAATGCTGATCTCGTCGCTGATCAAGCAACTGGAGAACTTCGCGGGCGTGATGAATTTCGTCATCTTCCCGATGTTCTTCGCGTCGTCGGCGCTCTATCCGCTGTGGCGGGTCAAGGAATCCAGCCCGCTCCTCTACTACGTCTGCGAGGCCAATCCCTTCACCCATGTCACCGAACTGATCCGATTCGCGCTCTATGGGAAAGTGGAATGGGTATCGCTGGCGGTGGTCGCAGGCTGCGCCGTAGTGTTTCTGTGCGGGGCCATCATGGCCTATGATCCCTCGCGCGGCTTCCTCGCCCGTCGCGGCGGCCCGGGCGGCTAAAGCATGATCCCGAAAAGTGGAAACCGGTTTTCGGAAGAGATCGTGCTCAAATAGTCAAATAGAAAGAGGAGAGGCAGGCCCGATTCAACGCAGTTGGATCGGGCCTGCCGGATCGGGAAGTTTTCCCGATCCCTACGCCGGATTCTCCCGTTCGCCTACGACCTAAAGGCAGTGCCGCACCGGCCCCCTCGCCTTTACGATCCCTCTCCGAGGCGTGACGGCCAACGCCGCATTGTTCGTGGCGGGCACCGTCATCGGGGACGCGTTGATGAAGAAGACACTGTTACTGGGGATCCTGGCTCCGGGATTTCTGGCGGCCATGCAGGCGGCCGAGGCGCAAGAGATGCTGCCGGAAATTCAGGTCGTCGCCGATACGCCGTTGCAGGGCCGCGGCATCGATCGCGACAAGGTGCCCTCCACCATCACCACCGTCCATGCCGACGACATCCAGCGCGCGGCGTCGCCGAACATCACCGACACGCTGTTCCAGCGCGTGCCCGGCGTAAGCCTGTCCGATCCCAACGGCAACAGCGCGCAACAGGAAATCCGCTATCGCGGCTTCGCCGCCTCGCCGCTGCAAGGCACGCCGCAAGGGCTGGCGGTCTACATGAACGGCATCCGCCTCAACGAGGCGTTCGGCGATACCGTGAACTGGGACCTGATTCCGACCAACGCCATCCAGCAGGCGGACGTCTTCACCAACAATCCGATCTTCGGCCTCAACGCGCTTGGCGGTGCCGTCAACCTGCAAACCAAGAACGGCTTCAACTGGCACGGCTTCGAGCAGGAGATTTCCGGCGGCTCCTATGGCCGGGTTCAGGGCGGCCTGCAATTTGGCGCCGAGTCCGGCAACTGGAGCACCTACATCGCCGCGCAAGGCATGCAGGACCATGGCTGGCGGCAGAAGTCGCCGATGACGCTCGGCCGCTTCTACGGCGACATTGGCTGGCGCGACGACAAGGCGGAATTCCACCTGTTCGGCTCGGTCGCGACCTCATCCTTCGGCGCCACCGCGGCAACGCCGGTCGAAATGCTGAATCGCGATTGGAGTTCGGTCTACACCACACCGCAGACGACGCAGAACAACACGGCGCTGCTCGGCCTCAACGGCAAATACGCGCTGACCGATAGCTGGACATTGCAAGGCAGCCTCTACGGACGCTTCTTCCGCCAGTCCCATGTCGACGGCAACAACGGCGATTTCGAACGCTGCAACAACGCGTCATCCTACGCCAATCATCTGTGTCTCGAAGACGACGGCTTCGCGCGTCCGGTGCCCTTTACCGGCGCGGCGGCACTGGCGTTCCGCAACCAGTTCGCCATCCTCGACGCCAACAACCAGCCGATCCCCTGCCCGCCCGGCGTCGGCAACACCTGCGGCCCGGTGCCCTACGGCACCATCGACCGCACCAACACCCGCAGCACCACCTTGGGCGGCTCGTTGCAGGCGACCAACGACGCCAAGCTGTTCGACCACGGCAACCGCTTCGTGATCGGCGGCAGCATCGATCGCGGCAACACCGACTTCAACGGGTCGAGCATGCTCGGCTACATCTTCCCTGACCTGAGCGTCGGCAGCAACCCCACAATTCCCGGCATGGGATCGGTGATCCACACCGTGGGCGACCTCGGCTATGCGCCGCTCGGCATCACCACCCGCAATACCTATTACGGCATTTATGCCACGGATACGTTCGACATCACCGATCGCCTCGCCGCCACCGCCGGCGTGCGTTACAACATCGCCGACATCGCCGTGCGCGACGTGCTCGGCACCAGTCCCGATCTCAACAGCGATTCCCGCTTTTCACGGCTCAATCCGGTCGCCGGGTTGACCTACAAGATCACGCCGGGACTGACCGTCTACGGCGGTTATTCGGAATCCAACCGCGCGCCGACGCCGCTCGAACTCGGCTGCTCCAACCCCAACAAGCCGTGTCTGCTGGAAAGTTTTCTGGTGTCGGACCCGCCGCTGAAGCAGGTGGTCGGACACACCTATGAGGCCGGGTTGCGCGGCACCTCGGCACTGTGGGACGGCTCGCTGAACTGGAAGGCCGGCCTGTTCCGCACCGACAGCACCGATGACGTCATCACCCTCGCCAGCAGCATCGCCGGACGCGGCTATTACCAGAACGTGCCGGAAACGCGCCGTCAGGGCCTCGAACTCTCCGCCGAGTACAAGTCGAGCCAGTGGATGGTCTATGCCAGCTACAGCTACATCGACGCGACCTACCGCTTCTCCGGAGATCTCGCCTCGCCGAATAACCCGATGGCGGATGGCGACGGCAATATCCATGTGGTGCCGGGCAATCATATTCCCGGCATCCCGCAGCATCAGTTCAAGGCCGGCGTGGACTACATGCTGACGCCGGAATGGAAGATCGGCGCGGACTTGATCGCGGTCGGGCAACGGTATTTTGTCGGCGACGACGCCAACCAGAACCCGAAACTGCCGGCCTACGCCGTCGTCAACCTGCACACGTCCTATCAGGTGTCGAAGAACGTCACGCTGTTCGCCAACATCAACAACCTCTTCAACAACAAGTATGCCCTGTTCGGTACCTACTTCGATCCGAACGGCGTCACCAAGGCCGGAATGCCGATCGCGCTGACCGATCAACAAACGCTGGTGCCCGGAATGCCGTTCGCGATCTACGGCGGGATCAGAATCAAGCTGTAGTGGATAAGGACCGAAGGGCTTCAGACAAATGTCGCCGTCATTGCCGGGCTTGACCCGGCAATCCATCTTTTCGAGGAAGACGGATGCGCGGATCAAGTCCGCGCATGACGCCGAAATGATTCTATCAAAAACATAAATATCCTAGTCCCGCACACCGCACGGGATCACCGCTTCGACAGTGACACCGCCGCCGGCGGACGTCACCGTCATGCTGCCGCCGAGCGCCATCACGCGCTCGCGCATACCGGTGAGGCCGAGCCCCAGTCTGTGATCCGGCGGCAGGCCCTTGCCGTTGTCGTTGATGCGAACGCGGGCGGACACATTGCGCCCGATGCCGGAAACCGATTCGATCGTTACATTTACCTGCGTCGCGCCGGAATGGCGGAAGGCGTTGGTCAAGGCTTCCTGCACGACGCGATAGATCGTCAATTCCGCCGTCTCACCGATCGGGCCGAGCGCATCGGAAATGTCGGTGTCCACCGTCACTTCCGGATGCGCGCCGCGCCAGAACCGCACCAGCGCCGCAAGCGCCTCGCCGAGGCCAAGTTCGCTGAGCCCCGCCGGCCGCAACCTGTCGAGCACGCGGCGATTGAACTGCTGCAACGCATTGACCTGTTCGAGCATCGCTGCGCCGTGCTTGCGCAAGCCCGCGATGTCGGGCGTCGCCGCATCGGCCATCCGCATCAGCGCGGTGGCGTGGGCGCGCAGCGCGAACAGATAGGGGCCGAATTCGTCGTGCAACTCGCGGGCAATCTCCTTGCGCTCGACATCCTGCAACGAGACGACGCGCTCGGCGAGCCGCCGCTTGTCGGCGACCGCATCTTCGAGGGTGGCGGCGAGATGATTGAGCTTGGCGCAGATCGCGGCGATTTCCGCCGAGCCGGTCGGCATCACGCGAGTATCATAACGGCCGGTTTCGAGATCAGCCATCGCATCCGCAAGCGACTGGATCGGCGCCAGCGCCCGGCTGACCACGAGCATCGTCAGGATCAGCAATGCCACGGCAATCGCCGAGCCGAATTGAACCTGGGTGACGATGCTGTCCCAGATTTCGGCGATCTCGTCGGTCGGATGCGACGCAATCAGCAGCGTCCCATAGGACTTCCCTTCCAACACGATCGGAATCCGCAAGCGCGTCGGCTCCGGCCGCACCATGGCGACGAACCATTCCGGCGGCGCCTCGATGCGAAAGGCGGCAGCATCGACCGGCACGCTGTCCTCGGGCATACCGTCGCGCGCAAGCGTGACGCTGATGTGCCGCAGTTTCTGCAAACCGTCGACGATCCCCGCCAGCTTGGTTTCGGGGTCCGAACTGCCTTTCAGATCGGCGACCGAGGCATCGACGAATTCGCGCGCCAACCGGATGACACTGTCGTCCTCAGCCTGAATGCGTGGCCCCGCTTCCAGCACGAGGCGCCCGATATTGGCCGCGAGCCCGAGCACCAGCACCAGCGCGACCAGCAGGTTCAGGCGCGTCCGCAGGGAAAGTTTCCGCCACATCCTCTCGTTCCGCTATGCCGTTGCGCCGCAGGCTCCGGGGAGAGCGTTGACAGACGAAAATGGCGACGATCTAATCGAACGGTACATTATATTCTGGCGCGATGGCCAGATGCGCGCGTCAATCATCGGTCATCATGGCAAAGGCGAAGGCGTCCAACAAATTCCGTGTCCTGATCGTCGACGATCATCCCATCGTGGTGTCGGGCTGTCGGGCCATGTTCGCGGACGAGCCGAACGTCGTCATCAACGACGCCGCGGATGCGGAGAGCGGCGAAGCCGCGTTCGCGGACGATCCGTCGCAGTTGTGCGTGATCGACATCAATCTGCCCGGCGTCTCCGGGTTCGAACTGGCGCGGCGCATTTTGCGGCGCGACGCCGATGCACGCGTTATCATGTTCAGCATGAACGATGACCCGATCTTCGCGGCCCGGGCGATCGAGGCGGGCGCAAAGGGTTACGTGTCCAAATCGGGTGATCCCAGCGATCTCGTCAGCGCCATTCGCGCGGTGGCGGAGGGCGGCACCTTCCTGCCGCCGTCGCTGGCGCAGAGCCTCGCCTTCGCCGGCCCTGCCTTCGCGTCGAGCCGGCTGGCCAAACTCACATCGCGCGAGATCGAGATCCTGCGGCTGATCGGCGCGGGCAAGAGCCTCACGGAGATCGCGTGGATGATCAACGCCTCCTACAAGACGGTGGCGAACACCTCATCGATCATCCGCCACAAGCTTGGCGTGCGCTCCTCGTCCGAACTGGTGCGCGTGGCGATCGAGTCGCGGCTGGCCTGAGGCGCGGCGCTAAGCGCGAACCGGGTCCGGCATGTACGCCGGAACGCGTGCGCCGATCTCTCCTGCGATCTCATCGATCATTTCCTTGCTGCGCGCGCCGCGCGGCGGCGGCAAGGTCATTTCGACCACGACATTAGCGGGCCGCGTCGAGAGAAAGAACAACTTGTCCGCCAGTTGAATGGCGTCATTCAAATCGTGAGTCACGAGCAGCGTCGTGACGCGCTCGCGTTGTGTCAGCGTCGTCAATTCCTCGCGCAGTCGCGCGGCGACCGAGACGTCCAGCGATACGAACGGCTCGTCGAGCAGCAGGAAATCCGGCTTCACCGCAAAGGCTCGCGCGATCGCCACGCGCCGCGCGAGCCCCAGCGATAGTTCGCCCGGATAGTGCGACAGATGCGCGCCGAGCCCCAATGTCTCGATCAGCCCGTCGAGCTTGTCCAGGGATTCATCCGGCGACAGCACGAGGCGAAGATTGTCGGCCACCGTGCGCCATGGCAGCAGGCGCGGCTCCTGAAACACCATGCCGAGACGGCCGCGCCCCGGAATCCGCCGCTCGCCGGTGAAATCCGGATCGAGCCCGGCAGCGATATGCAGGATAGTGGTCTTGCCGCAGCCGGAAGGACCGATCAGCGCGCCGAACGAAAATGCATCGAGTTGCAAGCGCAGATCGCGAATGACCTCGACCGGCTTTCCTTCCGCCGAGACATAGGTTTTCGAATCGATGCGGATTTCAAGCGGCGTTGCGGCGCCAACGGTTCGTGCGTCGTTCAAGCGGTTGCACCAGGAATGTTTCGATGGCGAGCATAAGCGCGACGAACGAGATCGCATAGCTCAAAATCCGCGTCATATCGAACAGCGAGAACGACGAGCCGAGCACGAAGCCGACGCCGTTCGGCCGCCCCAGCAATTCGACTACCAGCACGATCTTCCAGATGATCGACAGCCCCGAGCGCGACACCGCCGCGAGATACGGCGCCAATTGCGGCAGCACCACGTTGCGCAGCTTCGATTGCCAGGTAAAGCGAAACGCCTGCGCCATTTCATCGAGCGCGGGATCGAGCGAGCGCGCGCCTTCCCGCGTCACCACGATCACGTTGGGCAGCTTGTTGAGCGCCACCGCGACGATGGCCGCAGTCTCATTGAGCCCGATCCAGATGTAGGCGAAGATGATGATGACCAGCGCCGGCAGGTTAAGCAGCACCACCAGCCACGGATCGGCGTAACGATCGATCAGCTTCGAACGGCCCATCACGTAGCCGCCGGCGACGCCCAGCGTAAAGGCGATGGCGAATGCCGCCACCACGCGCGCCAGCGTACACGCCATCTGGAACGGCAGTTCGCCCGACCGCGTCTCGGCGACGATCATCTCGCCGACGCTCATCGGGCTTGGCAGCAGCGGCGACTGCGCCAGCCATGCGATCAACGCCCATAGGCCCAGCAGCACCGCCAGCGAGAGAACCTTCGCCAACGCTCATCCTCCTGATGACGAGCGATGATAATACATGCCGGCGGGAATTTCCTTCCCGGAACCGAGCAGCGTCGGACCGGCAATATCGGCCAGTGTCTTGAACAGCATCCGCGCGTCGGCTTCCTCCGCAAGGATGGTCCGGCGCGGAATCCCCTCGCGCGTGCGGTCGCGATAGGCAACGAAAGTGGCTTGATCCTCGGCCTGCATCAACGGCCGCAACGCTTCCCACTCAGCGTCGGATTGCATCAGGATGTCGTTGGCCTTTTGCACGACGGTCAGGAAACGCTCAATGGCGTCGCGGTGTGCCGCCGCGAACTTTTCGGAAAACACATAGCCCGTCAGCGCCAGCGGCTCTTTCAGGCCGAGTTCGACCTGAGCTTCGCGGATATCGTAGAGCCGGCGATAACCGCGCGCTTCCAGACGCGCGCAGAAATTCCAGTAATTGAGGTTGGCCTGGGATTCGCCCTGCAACGTCTTCTGGAACATCAGCGGCGGCGCGCCGTATTGCAGCGTGACGCCGCGTTTGAGATCGAGACCACGGCGGGTCGCGACGGCCTGCACAATGAGCCAGCTCTTGTCGAGCGGCCCGCCCGCGATCGACAAGGTTTGGCCCTTGAGATCGGCGAGCTTTTGCAGCGGCGCATTCTGCTTCACCATGATCGCGCCGATCGCGGTCGAATACGGATAGAATTGCAGCCGGGTGCCGAGCGTCCGCTCACGCGCCACCCACAGCCAGTCCACCACCGCGACATCCACCGAACCCGCATTGAGCGCCAGCTTGCCGGCATCGGCTGACGACATTTCGGTGAGCTTGAGATCGAGATTGGCGGCGGCGGCCAACCCGTGGCGTTTGATGACGTCGAGTTGCCACGCGAAGGTGCCGGTCTTTTGCAGACCGATGCGCAACACGTCCGCAGCGAAGGAAGGAGACGTTGCAAGGATCAGAATGGCGGCGACAGCGATACGGAGCAAAACGTGATTTCCTCGGCCTGTTCTGAACCTGTATTCTGAACCTGTCTTCTAAACCTGTCTTGGGCCGGCCCAGCATCGACGTTGCCGTCGTTGACGATGATCATCCCATCTTGCTGCATTTAGCGGCGCTTGGCCATGCCGCCCGTTTCCGCCGGCTTGTGATCGCCACCTTCGACTGGCGCCGATTCACCCTTGCCGCCGCGCTTTTTCGGGACCGGCAGATTGATCTTGCCGATCTCGATCACCGCCTTGTTGCGGCTGAACAGCTTCAGCTTGCGCAGGATTTCCGTCACATGCGCCTTGACGGTGGATTCCGCGAGCTTGAGTTCGGCGGCGATATGCTTGTTCTGATAGCCGCGGCGGATCAGGTCAAGCACGCGAAGCTGCTGCGGCGTCAGTTCCTGCAAGCGCTGGCGCAGCGCCTGGGTGAAATCGGTGTCGCCGCGCTCGCCCGAGACGACGAAATTCTTCGGGACCGCGACCGATCCGCTCAGCACGCAGTCGATCGCCTGCGCCAGTTCGTTCTTCGAGGTGGATTTGGGCAGATAGCCGGCCGCGCCCAGCGACAGCGCCTCGCTGACGACGTCCTGATCCTCATGGCTCGACACGATCGCGACCGGCAAGCGCGGATACGTTTCGCGCAGCCGCATGAATCCGGAGAAACCCGTGGCGTCCGGCAAGGTGAGATCCAGCAGCGCCAGATCGATGCCCTTCTTCTCCGCAAGGATATGCAGCGCGCCCTTGATCGACATGGTCTCGAAGATCACCGCATCGGGATGCGCCTGACGCACGGCATTGCCCAACGCTTCACGAAACAGCGGATGATCGTCGATGATCAGAAAGTTCGTCATCTGCCGGCCTCGTCAGCGGCTGGCCACATCACCGGCGGGACGCCGACGGGCGGCTCCCACAGCAATCCGGGTCCAACGCGATCCGATTTCAGCATGCAGCTTCCGCGACAGTGACCGTCCTTGGCAAGCCAAATCAACGCAGGCCAAGCAATGCAAGCCTGAACAACAAAGACAGGCGTCAAACTCACGATGTCCGACCACGCGACTGAAGCGCTTTCAAGCGGCGTGGAAACCTGCGCCGTCTTCCAGGCGCATGCGCTAATTTCCCGACCCCTGCACCGTGAGCAGATAGGCATAGACGTCGTTGAGCTGCTTGTCGTCGAAGACGTCCTTCCACGCCGGCATGCCCTTGGCCGGGCGGCCATTGTGGACCGTCTTCCAATAGGTGTCGCGCATGTCGTCGCCGTACTTCTTGTGCAGACGGCGCAGATCGATGTGCCGCTCGCTCTGTACTGCGTCGGGACCGTGACAGTGCGCGCAGGTTCCGTTGAAAATCTCTCGACCGGAGGTCACGGCTTCGGAGTCATTCTCGCGGCTCTTGATGACCTCTGGAGTCAGCGGTGCCGGCACGGCGGCCGTCGGTGACGGCGCAGTGGTCGAGTCCGCAACCACCAGCGGCTTCGTCTGTGTCTCCGCTGACGCCAGCCGCACCAGAGGCTGTGCAAGCGCCGTCAGCTTGACCGGCGCATCGGTCGGCAAACCATATTTCTCGACCAGTGCGGGGATCATCGCCTCGATTTTCGGCAACGCTGCGTCGATCTCGTCGCGCAGATCCTTCGATGCCTTGGCGAAGCCGATCGCAACCGGCCATGACAGCGCATCGCCATCCACGCTCTGGATGTCGTATTTGCCGCTGTACACCGTCTTGTTGAGCCAGCCCGCGACCGGCCCCCACACGAAAGCGACGTCGGCCTTGCCCTGATCCAGCGCCTTCATGCCTTCGTCGGGACTGAGGACCGTGACTTTCACGATCTCGTCGCGCTGCGCCAGCATATTTTGCGGAGTGGTCTGGTATTGAACCGCGACTCGCATTTGCTTGAGGTCGGTGAGTCCGGAAATCTTGCGGCCTTTCGCCGTCACCAGCGCATAGCCTTCCTTGATGATCGGCTTGGAGAAGATCACCGCCGGCCCCATGAAATCGGTGGAGGGCGTCAATCCGATCATCGCATCGCATTGCTTGCCGAGCAGGGTCACCCGCACGGTGCGTTTGCCGAAATACGACTTGTACCAATCGTAAACCACCGGGCGATCCAGCGCCTTCGCCAACGCCTGACCGATCTCGAGATAGAGTCCGGGGGTGGCCGGATCATCGCTCGAGAACGGCAGATTGGTCGGATCGGCGCAGAAGCGCAGCGGCTGACGTTCGTCCGCGACAGCCTGCGAGGCCGGCGCGATCAGCGATAACGCAACGACAAGAGCCGGGATGCCTGCAAGGGCACGAGAGGTTCGGCGATTGAAAGACATTCCGTTCCACTCCAAACGATTTGCAAGCATCCCTGGCTCCCTTGGTTGCGTTATTGCAGGGCGAACACGAACAGCGAACCGCCTTCGGGCGCCGCCGCCGTCATCTTCTTGCCGATGTCTCCCAGGAACGCCGGGATCGACGCGGTGCGGCCCACGACAATGGCGACATACTGCTTGCCGTTGACCGAATAGGTCACCGGACCGGCGCCGATGCCCGAGCCGAGGTTCTTCTTCCACAACACCTTGCCATCCTTGGCGTTGATGGCGCGGAAGTCGCCATGAAGATTACCGGAGAAGACCAGGTTGCCGCCGGTGGTCAGCGTGCCGCCGTTGAAGGGGAGATCTTCCTTGATGCCCCAGACCTTCTTCTGCTTGACCGGATCCCAGGCGACCAGCTCGCCGAGATATCCGCCCGGGCCTTCCTTTGTCGGGAATTCGGCCCCGAGATAGAACACGCCACGCTTGTAGGAGACGTCGCTGACCGACCAATCCATGCAGACGTTGTTGGTCGGGATGTAGACCAGGCCCGTCTTCGGATTGAACGACATCGGCTGCCAGTTCTTGCCGCCGATCAGGTTCGGGCAGATGTCCTTGGCCGGATGGTTCGGACCGGGGCGCTTGTCGGGATCCTCGACCGCGCGCATGGTCTTGATGTCCCACGACTTCGCCCAGTTGGTCGACGGCACGAACTTCTCGGCCGACAGAACCTTGCCGGTTTCTCGGTTGGCGACGAAGAAGAAGCCGTTGCGGTCGGCCTTCAGCAGCGCCGGAACTGTCTTGCCGTCCATCTTGAGGTCGGCGAGCACCGCCTCATTGACGCCGTCGTAGTCCCATGCGTCGGCCGGCGTGGTCTGGATGTGCCACTTGATCTTGCCGGTGTTCGGATCGAGCGCCAGCGTCGTCGCGGTATAGAGGTTGGTCAGCTTGCCGAAGTTGCCATCGCCGGTCGAGCGCACCCCGGTGTTCCACGGTCCGGGGTTGCTGGTGCCCCAATACACGGTGTCGGACTTGGCATCGTAGGAGCCGACCAGCCACGGCGCGCCGCCGCCATGCAGGCCGGTGTCGCCCTTCCAGGTGTCGCTGCCCGGTTCCCCGGGCGCCGGCGTCGTAAACGTCTGCCAGAGCTGCTTGCCGGTATTGGCGTCGAAGGCCTGCAACGCACCGCGCACGCCGTATTCACCGCCGCCGAAGCCGGTGATGACCTTGTCGCGCACCACCAGCGGCGGCGACGTGATCACCGATCCCTGTTTGTAATCGACGACCTTCGAGGTCCACAGTTCCTTGCCGGTCTTGGCATCGAGCGCGGTCAGCTTGCCGTCGAGGCGGCCGATGTAGAGTTTGCCGTCGGCATAGGAGACGCCGCGATTGTTCACGTCGCAGCAGGCATATTGCAACACGTCATCGGGAATTTCAGGCTCGTAGGTCCACTTGCGGGCGCCGGTCGCGGCGTCGAGCGCGTAGACGTATTTCGGACCCCAGGAGGTGGTGACGTAGAGCGTATCGCCGATGATCACCGGCGAAGATTCGTTCGAACGCAGCGAAGCGAGCGAGAAGGAATAGACGAGGGACAGCTTGCCGACGTTGTCGGCGTTGATCTGGTTCAGCGGACTGAAACGCGTATTGCCATAATCATGGCCTGCGACCGCCCATTGATTGGCGTCGGCGACCGCCTTGGCGACGGAGTCGTTGGCGCTGGCGCCCAGCGATCCCGCGACCAGACTGGCGATGATCGAAACGCCAGCCAAGAATCCCCTGCTCCTCAACCTCATCTGCTTCCTCCCAATGTTTGCTTTCACTGCGTTCGCAATTCGACGAACCGGATCCGCAGGACATATTGTAAAGCGTCGACCGGCAGCCCGCGGCCGCCACCACAATGGAATTACAACATTGGATTTTCGCTATCAGTATAGGCGGAAGGTAGTAGTCCAGAATATGATCGGGAAATTCTCCCGGCGATGAGCCTTCAGGCATGCGCATACCATCGGATATCGGCCGCACATCGCGGTTGCGGCACGCATGGCGGTGGCGCCGCCATTTTATCCCGTTTTTCGCGGCGTTTCTCATGCGAACGGCGCGCATAGGCTTGATGTCGTTCGCTATGCTGTTCGCGCCTGCACAATTTATCGCAACCGCATGCGCGGATGAAATCGAGACGGAACATCTGTTCGGCTTCACGACAGGCAGCGACGTCGGATCGCTCGGCGAACGCGAATTCGAAGGCGCAACGACCGCACGATTCGGAAAACGCGCGGGCAGATACACCGCCGGCGAGCAAACTCTCTCCGCCGAATTCGTCCCGCTGCAAAATCTCCGCACCGAATACAGCGCCGAAGTTGTCGCGCATGACATCGCCGGCGTGAGCGGCCTTGAGAATCGTCGTCAACTCGCGATCGGCGGCTTCTCGGCGGACTTCCGCTATCGGCTGCTCGATCGCGCGACGGCGCCGTTCGGTTTCGCGCTAGGCGTCGAGCCGCACTGGTCCCGCATAGACGATGGCTCGGGCGCGCGCGTCCGCGAATACGGGGCCGACCTGGTCGCGGCCTTCGACAAGGAGATCGTGCCGGGCCGGATCGTCGCGGCCTTCAACCTGCTCTACCAGCCGGACGTGTCGCGCGCGAAGGCGGGTGGCGACTGGTCGCGGGAAGCGACCGCCGGCATCGCGACCGCGCTGATGGCGCAGATCTCGCCCGGCGTCTTCCTCGGCGTCGAAGGCCGCTATCTGCGGCGCTATGACAGCCTCGGCTTCGACGACTTTGCCGGGCACGCCGGCTTTCTCGGGCCGACATTATTCGTCAAACTGTCACAACGTTCCTGGGTAGCCGCCGCCTGGAGCGCGCAGATCGCCGGCCGCGCGGCAAATGCGCCCGGCCCGCTCGATCTGGTCAATTTCGAGCGTCATCAAGTCCGCCTGCTGTTCGGCATGAATTTCTGAGACGCTGAAAAGAACCGCCGCACTCTTCGCGCCGCGATAAACTCCCCTGAGAAATCCGGCGCTTGACCGACAACTCCCTACTACCAAGATCGCTGTTGCAAAGTTGTATCCGGATGCCTCTAATTTGGAACTATAACAATCCAACGGGAGGTGTCTCGTGACGGCTATAAGTTTGACGGTGAACGGGAAGGCGGTTTCCGGCAACGTCGAAGACCGGACCTTGCTGGTCCATTTCTTGCGTGATCATCTGAATCTGACCGGAACGCATGTCGGCTGTGATACCAGCCAGTGTGGCGCCTGCGTCGTGCATGTCGACGGACGCGCGGTGAAGTCGTGCACGATGCTGGTAGGCCAGGCCGACGGCGCCAGCGTGACGACGATCGAAGGGTTGTCCCATGGCGACGAGTTGCATCCGATGCAGGCGGCATTCCGCGACAATCACGGGCTGCAATGCGGCTATTGCACGCCGGGCATGATCATGTCCGCGGTCGACATCGTGCAACGCCACGGCGGCAAGCTCGATGAAGCCACGGTGCGGCATGAGCTGGAAGGCAATATCTGCCGCTGCACCGGCTATCACAACATCGTCAAATCGGTGCTGGACGCAGCCGGGCGGATGAATACCGCGCAGGCGGCGGAGTAACGCGGCCGCGTGCGCGCGCTCACGCGTTGTGCATGCGGGCGTCGCAGCTTCGGGTTTTGCAAGGCCAGGCTTCGCGCGTTGGCGCTCCGTAGCTTCGGGGCGATGCGCGAACCACGCGATTTGAACCAGCGATCGGGCCCGCAGCCTATTCCGGCGCGGCCTGCGATCGAACAAGGAGAGATCCCATGGGAGTGGAAGGCATCGGCGCAAGCGTATTGCGCAAGGAAGACCGGCGGTTCACCACCGGCAAGGGCCGTTATGTCGACGACATTAAACTGCAAGGCATGACGCACGCGCACTTCGTGCGCAGTCCGCACGGTCACGCCAAGGTCAAGGGCATCGATTCATCGGCCGCGCTGAAAATGCCGGGCGTGGTCGCGGTCTTGACCGGCCAGCAGATCGTCGACGACAAGGTCGGCAATCTGATTTGCGGCTGGGCGGTGCATTCCAAGGACGGCACCCCGATGAAGATGGGCGCTTGGCCGGCGATGGCGCCGGAAGTGGTGCGCTTTGTCGGACAAGCCGTGGCAGTTGTGATCGCCGAGACCAAGAACCAGGCCCGCGACGCCGCCGAAGCCGTGCAGGTCGATTACGAGGAACTACCGGCCGTCACCAACGTCAAGGCGGCGATTGCTGCCGGCGCGCCGCAATTGCATCCCGAAGCGCCCAACAACATCGTCTATGACTGGGCGCTGGGCGACGAAGCCGCCACCAACGACGCCTTCAGCAAGGCTGCGAACGTGGTCAAGATGGACCTCGTCAACAACCGCCTCGCTCCCAATGCGATGGAGCCGCGGGCGGCAATCGCGCAATACGACGAGGCCGAGGAGCACTTCACGCTCTACACCACCTCGCAGAACCCGCACGTGGCGCGCCTGGTGCTGTCGGCGTTCTATAACATCGCCCCGGAAAACAAGCTGCGGGTGATCGCGCCCGACGTCGGCGGCGGCTTCGGTTCGAAGATCTTCATCTATCCGGAAGAGATGGTGGCCTTGTGGGCCTCCAAGAAGGTCAATCGTCCGGTGAAGTGGACCGGCGACCGCACCGAGGCGTTCCTCACCGACGCCCACGGCCGCGATCACGTCTCCCACGCCGAGATGGCTTTCGACAAGGACAACAAGATCCTCGGCCTGCGCGTCAAGACGCTGGCGAACTTCGGCGCCTATATGTCGCTGTTCTCGTCGTCGGTGCCGACCTATCTTTACGCGACGCTGCTGTCGGGCCAGTACAACATTCCGGCGATCTATGCCGAGGTGATGGGCGTCTACACCAACACCTCGCCGGTCGATGCCTATCGCGGCGCCGGACGCCCGGAGGCGAGCTACCTGGTCGAGCGGATGATGGAAACCGCGGCGCGTCAGTTGAAGGTCGATCCGGCCGAACTGCGCAGCAAGAACTTCATTCGCCAATTCCCGCACCAGACCCCTGTGATCATGGCCTATGACATCGGCGACTTCCAGGCCTCGCTCGACGCGGCGATGAAGTCGATCGACTATGCCGGCTTCCCGGCGCGCAAGGCCAAGGCCAAGGCGGAAGGCAAACTGCGCGGCATCGGCCTGTCCTGCTATATCGAGGCCTGCGGCATCGCGCCCTCGAAAGCGGTCGGCAGTCTCGGCGCCGGCGTCGGCCTGTGGGAATCCGCCGAGATCCGCGTCAATCCGGTCGGCACCATCGAAGTGCTCACCGGATCGCACAGCCACGGTCAGGGCCACGAGACGACGTTCTGCCAGTTGGTCGCCGAACGTCTCGGCGTGCCGGTGAGCCAGGTCTCGATCCTGCACGGCGACACCGACAAGGTGCAGTTCGGCATGGGCACCTACGGCTCGCGTTCGCTGGCGGTGGGCGGTTCGGCCATCATCAAGGCGCTGGAGAAGGTCGAGGCCAAGGCCAAGAAGATCGCCGCGCATCAACTCGAGGCGTCGGAGAGCGACATCGTCATCGAGAACGGCGAGTTCAAGGTGACCGGCACCGACAAGTCGATCGCACTGCCGATGGTGGCCCTCGCCGCCTACACCGCGCATAACCTGCCGGACGGCATGGAGCCGGGCCTGAAGGAGAGCGCGTTCTACGACCCGTCGAACTTCACCTTCCCGGCCGGCACCTACATCTGCGAGATCGAAGTCGATCCCGGCACCGGCAAGACCGAGTTCGTCAACTTTGTCGCGGCGGACGACTTCGGACGTCTCATCAACCCGATGATCGTCGAGGGCCAGGTCCATGGCGGCCTGACCCAGGGCATCGGTCAGGCGCTGCTGGAAGGCGCGATCTATGACGGCAACGGCCAGCTCATCACCGCGTCCTTCATGGACTACGCGATGCCGCGCGCCGACGATGTGCCGTCCTACAAGCTGCAACACACCACGACGCTGTGTCCGGGCAATCCGCTCGGCGTCAAGGGCTGCGGCGAGGCCGGCGCCATCGGCGCTTCGGCGGCGGTGATCAACGCCATCACCGATGCCATCGGCAACAACAGCCTGGAAATGCCGGCTACCCCCGATCGGGTGTGGCACGCCATCCAGGCTCGCGCATAAGACAAAGGAGACGCATCATGTACGAGACCCACTATCATCGCGCCTCCTCGGTCGACGACGCCGCGGCGCAGTTCGCCAAGGGCAGCGAGGCCAAGTATCTCTCCGGCGGGCAGACCCTGCTGCCGGTAATGAAGCAGCGCCTCGCCGCGCCCTCCGACGTGATCGATCTCGCCAAGATTCCGGCGCTGATCGGCGTCGAGGTCGGCGGCGACAGCGTCACCATCAAGGCGGCGACACCGCATTACGACGTCTCCACCAACGCGGCCTTGCAGAAGGCGATCCCGGCGCTGGCAGCTCTCGCCGGCATGATCGGCGATCCGGCGGTGCGCTATCGCGGCACCATCGGCGGTTCGCTCGCCAACAACGATCCGGCGGCGGACTATCCGGCGGCGGTGCTGGCGCTCGACGCCACGGTGAAGACCAACAAGCGCAGCATCTCGGCGGCTGACTTCTTCAAGGGCCTGTTCTCGACGGCGCTTGAAGACGGCGAGATCATCACCGCGGTCACTTTCCCGATCCCGGCGAAGGCCGGCTACGCCAAGTTCCGCCACCCGGCCTCGCGCTTCGCGCTGACCGGCGTGTTCGTGGCGCAGACCAAATCGGGCGAGGTCCGCGTCGCCGCCACCGGCGCTTCCGCCAGCGGCGTGATGCGCGTGCCAGCCATCGAGCAGGCGCTCAAGGCCAACTGGTCCGCGTCGGCGCTGGACGGCATCGCCGTCTCCGCCGACGGCCTGATGGCCGACCTTCACGGCGCCGCCGACTACCGCGCCAACCTCATCAAGGTCATGGCCCAACGCGCCGTCAAAGACGCCGCGTAAAACAGCTCTCCCGCAGAGGACCACTCCGGCGCACCGCAAGGTGCGCCGTTTCTTTTTGGGTTTTCGTTTTTGGAAGGGTTGAGCTCAACCTCACCCGTCATGCCCGGCTTTATGCCGGGCATCCACGTCTAAAAGGCAACGCAAGTTCAAAGACGTGGATGGCCGGGACAAGCCCGGCCATGACAACCAACCAAAGTGAAACAAGTTTAAGTTTGTTCACCTATTTCGGTCGTCATTGCGAGCGAAGCGAAGCAATCCAGAAAGCCACGAAGCAAGGGCTGGATTGCTTCGTCGCGGAGCCTGCGCCCGGACAGTGCAAAGCGCTGATCCGGGTATTCCTCGCAATGACGGTTGAAATCTCAATTCATCCACTCAAGCCGCACGTCCCTATTTCAGCGCATCGAAATGCTGCAAGAACTGTGCGGCTGAGCTGTCCTGCACTTTCACTTCGACTTCACCGTTGCCCTTCGGCACATAACTGAAGGCAATCGAAGGGTCTTCGCTCAACGAAATACCGCCTTCCATATCGAACACCTTGGCACCACCGACGCTGACCGAGACGCGTTCGAGATAACGCGCGGGGGTATATTCGCCGCTCGCATTCTGCTGCATCCCGCTATAGTTCGGGTGGCTGATCAGCAATCGCGTCGGCACCTGCGCGAGATCCGACGAGCGCTCGCGCCGCAACTGCATCTTGCCCATCCGCGCCAGCACATCGGCCGAGGCGCGGGCATCCGGTGCGGAACAGCCGCCGGCGGCCTTGATGTAATGCGACACCGCGTAGAGCTTGCCGTCGTCGGTTTCGGCGACGGCGTGGATCAGCGTGTATTCGTTGACGCGCACCCGCATCTTGATGTCGTCGCGCACGAAGGCCGGGCCGAGTTTGAAGCGGCCGGCGAGCGGCATCGGATTGTTGTCGATGACGACCGACACCGTGGTGATCGGACGGTCGCCGATCAATTCCACGCTGATCGGCACCAGCGCCGCATTCATCGCCTGCTCGGGCACTTTCAATTTCAGCAGCGCGCTGCCGTCCTCGATGGCGCGTTCACCGAAGATATCGGTCGCCACGCTTCGCCAGCGCGCTTCGCGCTCGGCCATCTCGTCGTCCGCCACCGCGCAGGTGACACCGGACACCATCAGCAACGCCACCATCAGCAATCGTTTCATCCGTACTCTCCCTGATGAAGCCTCATTGCACGCCCGGCCCTTCCGGCTCGACCACCGCAGTCGGCAGACCCGCATTCTGCCACGCCTCGATCCCGTCAGGATACCAGAAGACGCGACGATAACCTTCCGCGATCACACGCTTCGCGGCATTCCAGCTCGCCCAGCAATCCGCGCGGCAATACAAAATTACCGGCCTGTCTTGATCGCCGCTGGTGAGCGCCGACAGCCGCGCCTTGACGTAATCGATCATCGCCGTCGAGATCACCCCGGACCCCATGCCGGGAATCCAGACGCTGCGCGGAACGCCGTGATGCGGCACCGGCCGCCACGGCGACGACAAATGTTCGGGGCGACGCGGCGCCGGAAACACATCGATCACGACAACCTGCTCACGCTCCAGCAACGCGGCCAGCGCTCGGGTGTCGATCACTGTGCCGCCGGCAATGGTCGCCGGCACCCGGCCGTTCATCGGCCCCTGCCAATAGCCCTCGGGCTCCGGCGGCGTGTCCGCTTCCGCATGTACACTCGCGACAGCGATCAGCATCACCGTTGCCGCAACGACGCATCCCGCAAACATGCGGCGCGCAATGAATGGCCACCTCATTCCCATTCCAGCCGCCGATAGGCTTCGATCACGTTGCGGCCGTTGTAAGCATCGAACATCGCCCAATGCGGCCGCTCCGACAGTGCCAGCGTGGTTGCCGCTTCCTCGATCGGCGTGCCTTTCGCGATCGCCGCGCGCGTCTCGTCGCGGAGCACCGTGAAGTAGCGTTCCAGCGGCGCGACCGCATCCTGCATCGACACCAGCGGCGGACCATGGCCCGGCACCGCTTGGCGCACGCCGGAGTCGCGCATCGCCGCCAGTTCCTTCAGCCATCCCTTGAGATCGCCGTCGAGCGACGGTGTCCGCCCGACAAACAACAGATCGCCGGCGAGCAAAATCCCGGACTGCTTGTCGAATACGCTGAGATCGCTGACCGTATGCGCCGGGTGATGCGCGGTCAGGACGAGGCTACGGCCGCCGAGATCGAGTTCGGCTGGCTTGTCCCTCGCCACCAGCATGGTCGGCATCACCACTTCGCCCACCTCTCCCGTGCCGAGAATCTTCTCGAGGCCATCGCGATAGAATGCGCCGCGCGCCGCAAGTTGCTGCGGCAGTTCGGCGTGGCCGACGAAGGTGGGCGCATCATCCTTGAAAGCCGCCGCGCCAAAGACGTGATCGGGATGGACGTGCGACAGCACCACGTAGCGGATCGGCAGTTGCGTCCGCGCGCGGATCGCGAGGCGTAGGCTGCGGCCATCATGCAGGCTGCCGCCGGGATCGATCACCGCCACCGCGTCGCGCCCGATGATGAAGCCGAGATTGGCGATGGCATCAAAATTGCCGGCGGTTGCATCCTCCGTGAGGCCCTGACGCACGTGAATGCCGGGCGCGACCTCGACCACGGTTGCCGGCTGCGGCGCCCCCGCCGCTTCCGCGCGCAACCGCGCCGGCACGCAGCACAGGCAGAGCCCGCCCAACAATGCCGCGCGACGGGACAGATTTTTTTCGGCCGCGAAATTCATGGCACGCGAGTCTAGCAGCGACCCTGTCATGCCCGATGCGTACTTTGGTTGTAGGCGACGCTTCAAACCCCGAAGCCGTTCAGGTCGCGTGATCCGATTCCGTTTCCGGCGTGCCGCCCTTGAAGTTGCGATAGACGAAACGATTGACGTCGCCTGCGGCTTCGGTTTCCGCCATCTTGAAAATCCGCTCGTGCATCGGCGACAGCGTGCAGGCCGGATCGGTATTGCCCGCGTCGCCGGTCAGCGCGAAGGCCTGGCAGCGGCAGCCGCCAAAATCGATTTCCTTGAACTCGCAACTCTTGCACGGCTCAAGCATCCATCCGGTGCCGCGATAGCGATTGAAGGCGTCGGAGTTCTGCCAGATCCACGCGATCGAACGGTTGCCGCGCACCGACTCGAAATGCAGTCCCGTTATCGTTTCCGCCGCGTGACACGGCAGAATCTTGCCGGTCGGCGAGATGTTGAAGAACTGCCGGCCCCAGCCGCCCATGCACTTCTTCGGCCGCAGCGCGTAGTAATCCGGCACCACATAATCGATGGCGAGGATACCCTTCAGCCGCACCTCGGCTTCCTCGACAATCCGGCTGGTCTCCTCGATCTGTTGCAGCGTCGGCATCAGGGCGGCGCGGTTCTTCAGTGCCCAACCGTAATATTGCACGTTGGCGACTTCGAGCCGGTCGGCATCGAGATCGACCGCCATCTGAATGATATCGGCAAGCTGGTGCAGGTTCTGCCGATGCATCACCGCGTTCACGGTGAGCGGCAGATCGAGTTCGCGTGCCCAATGGGCCACCGCGATCTTCTTGGCGTGCGCGTCCTTCATGCCAGCGACGCGATCCGCCACCAGCGGCTCGTTACCCTGGAAACTGATCTGGATATGGCACAGGCCGGCATCGGCCAGCGCGCGCAGCTTGTCCTTCGTCAGCAAGACCGCTGAGGTGATCAGATTGGAATAAAGTCCGACATCGGTGGCGTGCTGCACCAATTCGACCAGATCCTTGCGCGCGGTCGGTTCGCCCCCCGAGAAATGGATTTGCAGCACGCCGATCTCGGCGAGTTCGCTCAATACCTTCTTCCACTCGTCAGTGGTCAGTTCAGTGTTAGCTCGATCGAGTTCAAGCGGATTAGAGCAGTATGGACATTGCAGCGGGCAGCGATGCGTCAGTTCGGCCAGCACGGCGAGCGGAATGCCGAATGTCTCCGCGACCGAACCGCGCGACTCCAGCACGGCGAGGCCGTCCACCGTCTCGCTTGCCACGTCCGCCACATTGGTCGGCGTCGGAGTCATGGCGTTGGCTCCTTTGCCTCGATCAGGAATCCCTTGTCGGCAAGATCCTGCAACATCGCGACAACATCGGCGCCGATGTCATCGCGCGGCGCGGCGTATTTCGCCGCCAGCTGATCGACCATCTGCGCGACGCTGCGCCCGTCGCACAATTGCAGAACTTCTACCGCGATCTCGTCGGGGGCCAGCACCCGCTCCGGCGCGAGAATCACCCAGCGTTCGCGCGTCTTGTCGAATCTCAACTGCGCATGGCGCGGCAGAACCGGACGGCTCGTCTCGGCCACACTCAATTTCCGACTGCGCGATCCGGCCATGAAGATGCCTTTCAGCCAGCCGCGGGAACGAAAGCCCCCGGCGGCACATGTCCGTCGACATAGGCATGATACAGCGCATCGAGCTGAACCCAAAGCACGTTGGTCTTGAAGATCAGGGCATTGCAGACCGCTTCGCGTTCCGCCGGCGTCGTGGCGTGAGCCTTGACGTAATCCAGCGCGAAATTGGCGTCGCGCGGCGCCTGTGTCAGCCGGCGCTTGAAGTAGCTCATGATGTCCGGATTGACGAAATCGTAGTGCGTCAGCATCCCGGAGATGCGTTCCTCATGCAGGTTCGGCGCGAACAGCTCAGTCAGCGACGAGGCGATGGCTTCCAGCGGCGTGCGGTCGCGCACGAAGTGTACATAGGCTTCGACCGCGAAGCGGGTCGCCGGGAGAATGCCTTCGGTGGACTCGACGTAGGCGGTATCGAGTCCGAGTCCTTCGGTGAGCTTGAGCCAGCGCTCAATGCCGCCTTCGCTGCCGATATCGCCATCGTGATCCTCGATGCGATGCCGCCATTCCTGCCGCGTCGCGCGGTCGCGAAAGCGCGAGATCACCACCGCATCCTTGATCGGGATCGTGCTCTGATAATAGTAGCGGTTGAGCGCCCAGGCCTGCACCTGCCCCTTGTTCAGCTTGCCACCGTGCAACAGGCGATGAAACGGATGCAGGTTATGATAGCGCGTGGCGCCGATATGGCGCAGCGCCGCTTCAAGGTCGTCGGCGTTTTGCAGCGGCTTGTCCGCGATCAGCGAAAAGGCGGTGGTTGCGATCACAGCGCGATCTCCATTCCGTCCGAAGCGAGTTCCCATCCCGCCTGCTGCGCGGCTTTGCGCTCGGGCGAGTCGGCAAATAGCGCCGGATTCGAGTTATTGATGTGCAGAAAGAGTTTGCGCGCGATGTTGAGGGGCGCGAGCGCGGCAATAGCGCCAGCCGCGCCCGACATGGCGATGTGCCCCATCGCCTGACCGGTCTTGCTGCCGAGCCCCGCCGCGATCAGCTCGTCGTCCCGCCATACGGTGCCGTCGAAGAACACCAGCGGCGCGCCCTCGATGCGTTGGGCCAGATCCGGCGTCACGCGCGCACAGGCGGCGAGATGGTAGAAGTATTGGCCGCTGCGCTTGTCGGTGATGCGCAGCCCCAGCGTATCGCCTTCGGCATTGTCATCGCCGGGATGCTGTTGCCCTTCGAGATACCACGCGCGCTTGCCCGGCACGGCGAACGGCAAAACTTCCAGCCCCGATGGCGAACCGTCCGGCAGCAGCGGTTCGAATGCGTGACCGGTCGCGATTGGCTCGCGCCGCACCAGCTTGACGTTCAGCACGTTGAAGATGCTGTTGCTGGCCAGGATCGCCAACACCTGCCGATGGGCGTAGATCGTGAAAGGCGAACTCTCGCGCAGCGACAACAGGCCCGCCACCGCATCGACTTCGCCATTTGTGAGGATAACGCCGGTGATCGGGCTGTGCCGGAGAGCGCCGGGCTTGGGATGCAACTGCTTCGTCGTGATGATTTGCTGCCGGATATCCGGCGAGGCATTAATTAGGAACCAATGCGCATCATCGACGCTGACGGCGATCGACGATTGAGTGCTTTGCAGTTCGAGGTGGTCATTCCGCGCTGCGCGGCACACCGCGCACCCGCAATTCCATTGTGGAACGCCGCCGCCTGCCGCGGCTCCAAGAACGACAACACGAAGCATGGCCTCGCCCCTGGACCCGGACAGGTCGTCGCGAAACTGCTTACTTGCGGGCCGCGCAGGCGTACATGTTGATTTCCATGCCAACCGGCACTTCAACGATCTTCGGTGCTTTCCAGGCCATTTCCGTCTCCTAGATGGCGCGATTGCCATGTCACGAATGTACGCGTCGTCGGAAAGTTCGCCACCTATTCAGTGAATAGGAAACGCCTATTCCGCAGCGCAACATTATCTGCGTTACGCCAAGCCGGGCTTCCGCAAGAACGGCGGCGTTTCCAGCAGCGGCGGCATCTTGAAACCCTCGCTGGCCTGCCGCAGCGCATCCAGGAATGCGGCATAAGGCTCAAGCCGCCGGTATTGCGACGGCAGCAACGCCACGATCTGTCGAGGCGGCATATCGACCCGATAGAGCTTCACACCGTCCAGCGGTCCGGCTCCGACGACGGCCGACAAGGCCGGAGCGAGGCAAACCCCAAGTTCCGCCCGCACCAGCCGGATCGCGACCTCGAAGCTCCGGCAACGGGCAATGACACGATGGTCCGGCAGCATCTCGCCGAACCAGTTGGCGGTCTGCCTGGCATGGGGGCTGCCGAACACGAACTGGATCACCTGATTGAGGATGGCACGGTCCCCCGCCCGCAAATCGCGGTTCGGCGGCTTCGACCTCGCCAGATCGAGACGTTCCGGCACCACGAGGACGTAAGGATCGTCGACAATAGGAATGCGCTGGAATCCGTCGCTCGCCTGGGTGATGGAACTGGCGGCCACGAGCCCGATGTTGACCCGGCGGGTATTCAGCAATTCCAGGACATCGGCGGGCGCCTGTTCGTGGATATCGAAATCGACATCGGGAAAGGCCGCGTGGAATCTCTGCATCGCAGCCGGCAGGATTACGCCCAGAATCGAGTTGACGCCGGCGAGGCGGATGGTGGCTCGCGCGCCGCCGGCCTGCTCGTTCAGGCTGTCCTCGAATTCCCCCATGCTGCGCAGCACGGCCTCGACCTTGGGCATCAGCCGCGTGCCCGCTTCGGTCAGCTTGAGTTGGTTGGAACGACGGTCGAACAGCCGTGCACCGGAAATCGATTCAAGTTTCGACAATTGCTGCGACAACGACGGCTGCGCGAGGCCGAGTTGCTTCGCCGCCTTGGTCAGCGTCTCGGCATGCGCCACTGTCCAGAAGACGCGAAGCTGGTGCAGCGTGATCTCCGGACGACGCGACTTGCTCGCGGCCGAACTTAAATCAATCGGCACCACGATCTCGTCGATCGTGGCGGTCGGGCGGCGTTCCTCGTGTCTCATCCGGTCCTGCGCTTCTCCGCCAGTGTTGCCAGCAAGGCTACACCGATCGGCCGCGCGCCGGGAGGGGCCGTTGGAAGTAGACGCACCCTCAGCGCAGGCCAAGACCTCTTGCGATGATGCCGCGGAGGATTTCGCGGGTGCCGCCGCGCAGGGAGAAGGAGGGCGCGGCCAGCACGGTGTAGTGTAGCGTGCGGGCCAGTTCGGCGGTGCGTTCCGAGCCGGGCTCAATCTCGACCAGCGAGCGGACAATATCCGGAATCTCCTGCTCCACCAGCGCGCCGAGGTCTTTCACCACCGCGGCTTCCAGCGCCGGGTTCTTGCCGTTCTGCAACAGCCAGGCGACGCCGCGCGACAGTTGCCGCAGCACCACGAAGTGCGACGCCAGCCGGCCGACCGCAACGGTTGCCTGCTCCGACGGATGATCGCGCAGCACGCGGACAAGCTCCGCGAACAGCACAAACGACGACAGGAAGCGCTCCGGGCCGGAGCGCTCATAGGCGAGTTCGCTGGTCACTTGATGCCAGCCGTTGCCCATCTCGCCGATCAACGCCGACGACGGCACAAACACATCCTCGAACGCCACTTCGTTGAAGTGTTTTGCGCCCGTGAGGTCGGCAATCGGGCGAATGGTGATGCCCGGTGTCTTGAGGTCGACCAACAATTGACTGGTGCCGCCATGGCGGTCGCTCGGGTTGCCGCTGGTGCGGCAGAACAGCAGCATGTAATGCGCGCGATGGCCGAAGGTGGTCCACAGTTTTGTGCCATTGACGCGGAAGCCGCCCTCGACCGGCTCGGCGCGGGTGCGCACGGCGGCAAGGTCGGAGCCGGAGTCCGGTTCGCTCATGCCGATGCAGCAGAACAACTCGCCGGCCGCGATCTTCGGCAGAACGGTCTTGCGCTGCTCCTCGGTGCCGAACCGCAGCAGCAGCGGGCCGCTCTGGCGATCCGCGATCCAGTGTGCCGCCACCGGCGCGCCGGCCGCCAGCATCTCCTCGAGCACGACATAGCGTTCCAGGCTGGTGCGCTCATGGCCGCCATATGGCTTCGGCCAGGTCATGCCGATCCAGCCGCGCTGCCCCATCTTGCGCGAGAAATCGGCATCGAAGCCGCTCCACGAGGCCGCGCGCAGATGCGGCGGCATCATCTTCAGTTCCTCGGCAAGGAAAGCACGCACCTCACCGCGCAGCCTTTCGGCTTCCGGCATGACGGGCGGATTGGGAAAGGTGAAGAACGACATCATGCCCCCCGAGTTGCACCGACGGACACGACGAACGGCCACAGCCCATCGGCCCCGGCCGTCATCGCTTCCTGTCCCACCACCTTGCTCCAGTAGCGCTCCGAGCCGCACTCATCGCGCCAGCCCCACAGCCGCCGCGTGAAGAAATGCAGGCGGTGCTCCTCGGTGAAACCGATGGCGCCGTGGACCTGATGCGCGATCGGCGCGGCGATGCTGGCGGCCTCGCCGGCGCGCACCTTGGCCGCCGCGATCGCGATGATATTGAGACCGTCGAACGCGGCGCTGGCAACATCGGCCGCGCCACCTGCCGCCGCGGCCTGCCCGGCCAGCACCGCCAACTGCTGCTGGATCGCCTGCTGCTTGCCGATCGGCTTGCCGAACTGCACGCGCTCGTTGGCATAGCCGACGGTGATTTCCATGACCCGCGCTAAGGCACCCGCCATCTCGGACACGCGCAACGCCGCGAAGGCCGCTTTGAGCTTTTGCGACGTCCAATTCGCCGGCGCCAAGCGCACATCGTCAGCGGCGATCTCCACATCGGCAGAGACATCATCCGCGGGAAGGTTTGCGAATGACATCGCGGGCGCGACGCTGGCGACACCGCGCTTCAATTGCACCACGAATTGCTTGCTCTCGTGCTCGGCCAGCAGCACGATCGTCTCGGCATAGCGCGCCCACGGCACTCCAGCGGCGCGGCCACGGATCCGCCAGTTGCCGCCGTGCCTTGTCAGCGTGAACGTCCCGCTCTCCGCGACGACAACGGTTGCCGGACCTTCCGCGACATCGAAACCCGCCTCGCTCAACAGCCGATTGGCGAGCATGGTCTCCGCCAGCGGCACCGGCGCGGCGTGGTAACCGGCAACGCGCAGCAGCGAAATCGCCTCGGCTGACGGAATGCCGAAGCCGCCAGCGACTTCGCTCACCAAAGCCAGCGGAAAACCCGCGTCCTGCACCTTCGCCCATACGGTGTCCGGCCACTCGCCCTGCTCGACCGCGCGAATATCCTTCTCGTCAAACGACCCAAACAGCCGACCGGCACTCTCGTTCAGAAGCGCGCCTGTTTCGTCAGATTGCTGATCCGCCATACTCAATTCCCAATCGCCATTGGCCGATGCGAACTCGCTGCCGCACTCGCGACGCTCGATCTGTCATAAGCGCCGTCAAGCCGGGGATCAACGCTATCTCATGCATGACCGCCCGTCATCTGGCCAAGGCGACCGGGAGGCAGCGGCGGCGCAGGCCGCTGGGCCCATCGCGCGACCAACAGATTGGTGGGAGATACCTCTGGCACGGCACCGGCGATCTTACCGGCAACGACACGACTAATAGCATGACGTGGTGACGCCGATCACGCCGGCCCCGAGAACCAGAACTTTCATGACGAAACCCCAGCCTGCGTTGCGATATCCGTCACATCGACGCTTCGCAGCGATCTTCTCACCAGAGGAGATTGCCGGCGAAATGGCGGCGGGCTCTGTAAAATATCCCCTTTATAGAGCCGCGCTGACGCAGAATTATGTTATAAATTGACCAAAAAGCAGAGATTTCAACGAACAAAGCAACTATCTGCGCCGAAATCGGAAGCAGCAATGACCATCGAGCTGGACGCAATCGACCGCAAAATTATCCGTGAACTGGTGCGTGATGCCCGCGTCAGCCAGGTCGTGCTGTCGGAGCGCGTCGGACTTTCGCCGACCGCCTGCGCGCGGCGGCTACAGCAACTAGAGAAGGCCGGTATCATTCGCGGCTACGCGGCCGAGATCAATGCCGCCGCGCTCGGCTATCGTATGCTGGTGATCGTCAACATCACGCTGGATCGCCAGAGCGAAAACGCCCTCGCTGCCTTCGAGAAGGCGATCGGAAAATGTCCCGACGTCATTTCCTGCTATCTGATGTCGGGCAGCGACGACTATCTGGTTCAGGTGCAGGCGCGCGACATGGAAGACTATGAGCGCATTCACAACCAGCACCTATCGCGCTTGCCGGGCGTCGTGCGGCTGCATTCGAGTTTCGCCATGCGCAGCGTGATCGCGCGCGGCGTTTCGCCGGCTGTGCTGAGCGGATGACAGCAAAGGGGCCTTGCCTCTCATTCAGAGATGCAAGGCCCCAAGCGTTCTTGAGTTACCAGGTATCGATGCACGGCCGCTTGCGATGCGTCCGCTTCTCCGGCGTCGGCACCGAGCGCAGGCCGGCCATGATCCAATCCCGCGTCTCGGCCGGGTCGATGACCTCGTCGATCTCCAGCACCGAGGCGATCGAGACCGCCTTGCCGTTGGCATAGAGTTGCGCGACCTTGTCCTGATAATACTTCTCGCGCTCGACCGGATCGGCGATGGCTTCCATCTCCTTACGGAAGCCGAGCCGCACATAGCCTTCCAGACCCATGCCTCCGAACTCGCCAGTCGGCCATGCCACGGTGAAGAACGAGGCGTGGAAGCCGCCGCCGATCATCGATTGCGCGCCGAGCCCGTAGCCCTTGCGCAGCACGATACCGAACAGCGGCACCGTGAGACTGGCACCGGTGACGAACATCCGCGCGACGTGGCGCACGATAGCGGTCTTCTCGGCTTCGGGACCGACCATGAAGCCAGGCGTGTCGCAGAGCGAAACGAGCGGGATATCGAAGGCGTCGCACAACTGCATGAAGCGCGCGGCCTTGTCGCCGGCATCAGCATCGATCGCGCCGCCGAGATGTTTTGGATTGTTGGCGATGAGTCCGAACGGCTTGCCCTCGATACGGATGAATGCGGTGATCATGCCGACGCCAAAGTCGCGGCGGATCTCCAGCACCGAGCCTTCGTCCGCCAGCAGATCAATCACGTTGCGGATGTCGTAGACACGCAGCCGGTTCTCGGGGATGGCCCGGCGCAACATGCGCTGGTCCGGCGCTTCCCAGTTCGTCACCGCGCCCTGGAAATACGACAGATACTTTTGCGCGACGGCGGTGGCTTCTTCCTCATCCTCGACCAGAATATCGATCACGCCGTTCGGCGACTGGAACGATACCGGCCCAACCTCCGCCGGGTGATAGACGCCGAGCCCGCCGCCCTCGATCATCGCCGGGCCACCCATGCCGATCGACGCATTCTTGGTCGCGATGATGACGTCGCAGACGCCCAGCATCGCCGCGTTGCCGGCGAAGCAGTAACCCGACACCACGCCGACCACTGGCACCAGGCCGGAAAGCTTCGCGAACTGCACGAAGGACGGGCCGTCGAGGCCGGTCATGCCGAGGCGATCGGTATCGCCGGGCCGGCCGCCGCCGCCCTCGCCGTAGAACACCAACGGCATCCGCCATTGCTCGGCAAGGCCAAGCATGCGGTCGATCTTCTTGTGGTTCATGTGGCCCTGGGTGCCGGCCAGCACGGTGTAATCGTAGGAGATCACCATGCAGCGCGCATCGTGAGCGCCGAATTTGTCGGCGTTGACGGTCGCGACGCCGGCGATCAGGCCGTCGGCCGGGGTATTCTTTATCAGGTCGTCGAGCGGACGACGGCGGCGCTGCGCCGCGATCGCCAGCGAGCCGTATTCGACGAATGAACCTTCGTCGACAAGCTGCGCGATGTTTTCGCGCGCGGTGCGCTGATTGGTCTTGCGACGCCGCTCAACAGAAGCGGGGCGGTTTTCGTCGCGCGTATTGGCGTGACGGGCAATCACCTCCGCAAGGTCGGGGCGGATATGGTCGAGATCGATATCGAGCTGCTCCTCGACCGCGCTGCCACCGACGTCCGCCGGCTCGATGAACAGGATCGCATCGCCCTGCATCAGCGTCTCGCCGTCGCCGGCCGCGATCTTCACCACCTTGCCGCCCTGCGGCGCGGCGACGAGATGCTCCATCTTCATCGACTCGATCACCACGATGTGCTGACCGGGACGCACCAGATCGCCCTCGGCGACATTGATTGTCACGATGGTGCCTTGAAGCGGCGCCGGGACTGCGACAGAGCCTTCCGGCGCGGCGGTGGCACCGCTCGCCGCTTTCACCGTGCCAGTGCCCGCAGCCCCCACTGCCTGTTCGAAGAACAGCGGTCGTTCCGGCTTCTTCGTCGCACCGACCAGTGCGGCAACATGAGTATCGACGAAATTGGTGCTGATGCGGTTGGCGATGAAATCCGGATGCGCCAGCACCGCCTGAATGAACGGCGCGTTGGTGGCAACGCCCTCGACGCGGAATTCACGCAATGCGCGTCCCGCTTTGGCCACCGCTTCCGGCCAGCGCGCGGCCGGCGCATGGACAATCACCTTCGCCAACAGCGAGTCGAACGCGGCGCTGGTTTTATAGCCGGAGTAGCCGAAGGTATCGACGCGCACACCGGGACCGGATGGCGGATCGAACACGGCGAGCGTGCCACCGGTCGGCTTGGTGGCGCCCTTCTCGTCCATTACCTCCATGTTGATACGGAGCTGAATAGCGTATCCGCGCGGCGCCGGCACTGCCGCTTGCGTGAGCCCCAGCGAGGCCAGCGTGGCACCGGCGGCGACTGCGATCTGCGAGCGCACCAGATCGACGCCGAGCACTTCCTCTGTCACCGTGTGCTCGACCTGAAGACGCGGATTGGCCTCGATGAAGGCAAAGGCCGGTTCATCGCTCGTGCTCTCGCCGTCCACCAGAAACTCGAACGTGCCGAGGCTGTCGTAGTGCGCCGCTGACGCGAGCTGCTTGGCGGCGTCGACGATGCGCGCGCGCAGGCTATCACTCAGAGAGGGACTCGGCGCGACCTCGATCAGCTTCTGATTGCGGCGCTGGATAGTGCATTCGCGCTCCCATAGATGGCTGATGCCGCCGTGCTTATCGCCGATGATCTGCACCTCGATATGGCGCGCCTTGCGGATCAATCGCTCAACATAGACGCCGTCACTACCGAAAGCGGCTTTGGCTTCCGACTGGCAACGCGCATAGGCGTCCTCGAGCTGCGACGCCTGCTCGACAATGCGCATGCCGCGTCCACCGCCGCCGGCCAGCGCCTTGATCATTACCGCTGCGTTGTTGCCGAGCGAGGCGAAAAACGCCTTGACCTCATCAAGCGTGGTCGGCCCCTCGGTGCCCTCGATGATCGGCACGCCGCAACGCTTCGCCAAGATCTTGGCCTCGACTTTGTCACCGAACAGTTCGAGCGCTTCCGGCGACGGCCCGACGAAAGTGATGCCCTCTTCCTTGCAACGCCGCGCCAGCCCCGCATTCTCGCTGAGGAAGCCGTAGCCCGGATGCAGCGCATCGCAGCCTGCGGCCTTCGCCGCCGCCACCACCGCGTCGATATCGAGATAGGCCCGTGCGCCGCGGCCGGGAATTTCGCGTGCCTCATCCGCCGCGCGAACGTGCAGCGACAACGCATCGTCCGCCGGATAGATGGCGACGGTGGTGATGCCGGATTCGCCGGCAGCGCGGGCAATGCGGATGGCGATCTCGCCGCGATTGGCGATCAACAGCTTGCGGAATGACATGAATGATTTCCGGTTCAACACAAAAACAAGCGAGGCTGCGACGTTCCGCGGCCTCGCAAACCAATCAGGCGCTCAGTTCCTGCTTCTTGACCTTGCCGGTCGCCGTCATCGGCAGCGCATCGATGATGCGGACCTCCGGCACCTTGTAGACGGCCATGCGCTCCTTGCACCACGTCTGAATTTCTTCCGGCGTCACGGTGCCGATCGCTTCCGGCTTGAGTTGGATGAAGGCGACAGGCACCTGTCCCTTGCCGGGATCTTCGCGACCGACGACGCCCGAGCCCAGCACCGCCGGATGCTGACCGAGCAACGCTTCGATCTCCGGCGGAAACACGCTCATGCCCTTGACCTTCAGCATCTCCTTACGACGACCAAGGAAATGGATGAAGCCGTCCGGATCGATCACGCCGATGTCGCCGGTGCGCAACCAGCCGTCGACGAGGCACTCGGCGGTCGCTTCCGGCTTGTTCCAGTAACCCTTGAGCAGCGACGGGGTACGAACGCGAATCTCGCCTTCGGTACCGATCGGCAGCAATTCACCAGTCTCGAAGTCGGTGACCTTGAATTCCGCGCCGGGCACCGGAAGGCCGACGAAGATCGGCTGCGCATTGAGGTCGAAGTTGTCGTCCTGAAAGCCGGTGGTGAAGGTGTTCGAGGTGTGGGTCTCGGTCATTCCCCACGAGCTTTCTGCGAGAATGGTGCCGGTGAGGTCTTTCCAACGCTGGCGATAGCCGGCGTTGAGTTTCTTGACGAACGACACCACGCGCACCTGATTGAGCGACGACAGATCGAACTCCTTGAAACGCGGGTGATCCATCATCTCGACCGCACCGTCGACCGGCATGGCCATGATGGTGACTTTGTATTTCTCGATCGCCGCGAGCACGCCGACCGCGTCCCACCGCGACAGCAGCACCAGCGTGGCGCCGGAGAACAGCGGGAAGATCAGGCCGAGATTCTCGCCGGCGATCCAGAACTCCGGGAAGAACGAGAGGAACACGCTGTTTTCGTTGCTGGTCAATCCGGTGCCGTAATTCGCGGCGGCGGTGTAGACCATGTCGCGCTGGGTATGGACGCAGCCCTTCGGCATGCCGGTGGTGCCGCCGGTGTAGTTGAGCGCGGCGACATCATCGAGCGCGGCCGGCGGCAACGGCTTGACGTCGCCCATCGCGGCCAACGCGGGCAATAGATCGGTTGCGCCCGGAATCGCGATGCGCGGCGCGCGCAGCGAATCCGGCACCGGGATGGTCGGCGCGGCGGGGATCACATCGGCCAGACTGGTGACGATGATCTCGCGCAGTTTGGTTTCGCCCTTCACCTGATTGACCGTCTCGATCAACTGGTCCTGCGCGACGATCACCTCGGCGTCGGTATCGTTCAGCTCATAGGCGAGTTCGAACGCGCGCGACAACGGGCTGACCGGTACATGCACCGCGCCGAGCTTGAGAATACCAAAGAACACGATGTGAAATTGCGGACAATTCGGCATGAACACCGCGACGCGATCGCCTTTCTTGACGCCCTTCGACATCAACAGCGCTGCGAAGCGATCGCTCTGCTTGTCGAGATCGGCATAGGTCAGCGTGTGACCGTAGAAGATCACCGCAGGATGCTCCGGCTGCTTCTTCGCCCAGGCTCGCAGATATTCGGTCAACGCGACCTCGCCGTGGAGATACTGCGGCTCACGCGCCGCGCCTTTCGGCCATGCCTTGCGCCACAGCGCGTGAACCTGATCGAGATAGTCCTTTTCGTTCAAAGCAGCGGCCATGCTCGCCGGTCCTTCATGCTTGTGCGCCGCTCACGACGCGGATGGATTGAGTTCGCCCAAGATCTGATTCTTGAGCTTGTATTTCTCGACCTTGTTGGTCGGCGTCACCGGCAGCGCCGGGACGAAACGGATGTGGGCAGGCTGCATGTATTTCGGCATCACCCGCTTGGCGTGCTCGCGCAGTTCGTCCTCGCTCAAGGTTTCACCGGTCACGAGTTCGATGAACACAGCGATATCTTCCTCGCTGCCAATCTTCGCCGGGATCGGCACAGCGGCCGCCGCGCGCACCTTGGCGTGGCTGGCGATGAGTGCCTCGACCTCGTAGGACGAGACATTCTCGCCGCGCACGCGGAAGAAACCGCCCATGCGATCGACGAAGCAGTACAGGCCCGAACCGTCGTCGAGTTGCTTGCAGGCATCGCCGGTGTGGAACCAGCAGGTGCGAAACACCTTGATCGTGGCCTCCGGCTTGCGGAAATACTCTTGAAGCAGCAAGCCCGGAAAGCGCGGACGGAATGCGAGCTGGCCGACCTGGCCCGGCGGCAGCACGTTGTCGTCGTCATCGAGAATGGCAACCTCGAACAGCGGATTGGGCACGCCCATCAACCCCTTCGGCAGGGTCTGCGCACCATCCAGCAGCGGCCGACCAATCGCGGCGCAACGCGCGCGAATCTCCGCTTTCGACGGTCCGCGCCACAGCGCCGCCGGCGTGCCCTGCTCGTCGCCGAATTGGTCGATCACCACCGCGAAGGCAGAGCCGGATTCGGTCTGGCCGAAACCGGCGGTGACGAAATCGAAACCGAAGCGGCGCGCGACCTCGTGATGATTGCGCGGGAACGGCTGCATATGCACCTTGTTCAAGGTGTTGGCGCGATCGTCCGCACGCGGCTCAACGCTCATCAGATACGGCACCATCACGTCGAGCAGCACGCAACTGGTGGCGCCGCATTCCCGGATGCGATCCCAGAATTTGTTGGGACTGAACTTGTCCCACAGTCCCACCGTGTTGCCCTGCCATACTGCGCGGGCCAGCAGGAAGAACGCACCACCGACATGATACAGCGGCAGATCGCAGTAGATCACATCGTCGGACGACGTCAGTTGCCGGGTCTGGAAACCGTAATGGTTCATCCAGCGGAACGGTTGCAACACGCCCTTCGAGGGGCCGGTAGTGCCCGATGTATAGACGATATTGGCGAGATCGAATGGGCCGCGCGGAATGTTCGGCACCGGCGCGGTGCTGGCAGCAAGGCTTTCAAACGATACGATTTCAAGCCGCTTGAAGGCCGGACCGAACGTATCATCCGTGCGATCATGGTCGTTCGGATGGGGTGTATGCACGACCAGCCGCTGCAACGGAATGTCGTCGACCACCTCGCCGAGCACTTCCGCGAAGGACGGGTCCGTGATCAGCGCGAACGGATCGGTGTCCTTGAGCTGATACGACAGCAACATGCCGCGGAAATTGAAATTGACCGGCGCAAAGATACCCCCTGCCCGCCAGATCGCGAACATCGCCAGCGCGCTGAGAAGCGAATTGCGCGTCAGCACGCTGACCGGCGCGCCTTCGGTGACGCCGAGCGCGACCAGCCCTGCCGCGATGCGGTCGGTGCGAGCCTTGAACTCGGCAAAGGTCAGCTTGATGTCGTCCTCACCGTAATGAATGAAGACTTTGTCCGGTACGGTGCGCGCGCATTCGTCGAGCTTGTCGAGCACGACATCGCCCTCCGCAACCAGCGCGGCGAATGTTTGTTCCGGTGTCATCGTTTCTTGCATGGTTCGGTCATCCACTAGCGGCGCTTCATGGTCGGATCGAGTGCGACGCGCATCGATTCGCCGAGCGCATTGAAGGCAAGCGCGGTGAAGAGAATCGCCAACCCCGGCGGATACATCTGCTCGGGCGCGATCTCCATGTTCTGATAGGCCCGCGCCAGCATCGCGCCCCAACTGGCATTAGGCGGCTGGATGCCGAGGCCGAGGAAGCTGAGGCTCGCTTCTGCGAGCAACGCACCGGCGAGCAGCAGCGTCACCTGCACGATCACCGGCTGAATGGTGTTCGGCAACACATGACGCCACAGGATGCGGCTCGTCGAGGCGCCGAAACAGCGGGCGCTGTCGACATACAGTTCATGACGCACCACCAGCGTGCGCGCACGCACCAGCCGCGCGAGCTGCGGCGCGAACACGATACCGACCGAAATCATGCCGTTGGTGAGACCGATGCCGAGCGCACCGGTGACCGCAATCGCCAGCACGATCGCCGGGAACGACAGGAAGCTGTCGATGATACGGCTGATGATCTCATCAACCCACCCGCCGAGATAGCCAGCCAGCAGACCGACCGGGACCCCGATCAGAATCGCAACAAACACCGCGAGGAAGCTCGCATAGAGCGACGCGGTGCCGCCATAGATCAACCGGCTGAGCGTGTCGCGGCCGAGATCGTCGGCGCCGAGCCAATGCGCCGCCGACATCGGCGCCAGCGTCGCATCGAAATCCTGCGCGAGCGGAGAATACGGTGAAATCCACGGTGCCAGCGCGGACATTACGACAAGGATGCAGAGAAATACCAGGCTGATCGCGCCGCGCAGATCCGACCTGAACCACTTGCCGAACTTGCTCATGCGGCTCGGCCGTGCCTCGAGCGCCAATGCGGTGTCCGTCATGTCAACTGATCCTCGGATCCAGGATGCTGTAAAGCACGTCGGTCAACAGGTTGAGCGCCACCACAATCAGCACCATGCTGAAGACGACCCCCTGCACCACCGGGAAATCACGATGAATGGCGCCGTTGACGATCAAATTGCCCATTCCGGGAATCGCAAACACCGCTTCGACCACGACGGTCGCGGCCAGCATCCGGTTGAACAACAGGCTGATGACGGTCAGCAGATTGACGCTGACGTTCTTAAGTCCATGCCGCCACAGAATCGACGATGGCCGCAACCCCTTGGCGTGCAGCGTGCGCACCTGTTGCGACGACAGGATTTCCACCAGTGACGAACGAAGCTGCCGCGCGACCTCGGCGACGCCGCCCGCCGCCAGCGCGCAGGCTGGCAGGATTGCGTGTCGGATCGCGTCCCAGAAATCCTCGCTAATCGGGGTGGCGCCCGTGGCAGGCAGCCAGTTGAGATCGAGCGAAAAGAACGCGACCATCAACATGCCGAGCCAGAAGTTCGGAATCGCTACCCCAAGCGACGCGATCGTCATGACGAAGCTGTCGGTCCACGATCCCGGCCGGCTCGCGGCGGCAATACCGAGCGGGATACCGATGGCAAGCGCCAGCAGCATCGCGAGCACCACGATCAGCATGGTGTGCGGCAAGCAGCGCTCGATCGACGACAGCACGGACTCGCTGGATACCAGTGAACTCGACAAATCGCCGTGGACGGCCTTCCACAGCCACGAACCGTATTGCACCAGGAACGGACGATCGAGCCCGTAGATATGGCGGATTTCGGCGATCCGGGCATCGGAGGCGTTGTCGCCAGCGAGCGTCACCGCGACGTCGCCCGGCACCAGCTTCAACAATCCGAATACGATGAACGTCGACAGCACGATCACCGGGATCGCCTGCAACAGACGACGGACAATGATGCTGCGTTTGCGGGACTGAGACATGACGCTGATGGTCCGAATGGAATGAAGGCGTCGCGTTCACGGCGAAGGCCGCAACGCGACGCCGGAAAGTCAGCCGAGATGCATGTTCTCGAACTTCGGCTTGCCGAGCAGGTTCGGCTTGTAGCCCAGCGCCTTCTTGCTCAGCGCATCGAGTTCGTATTGGAACGCGATCGGCGCCGAGAGTCCGTTCTCCATGATGAAGCGCTGGATCTTGGCGAACACCTTGGCGCGTTCGGTCAGATCCTCGCTTTCGCGGCTCTGCTGGATCAGCTTCACCAATTCGGGATCGGCTTCGCGGCCGGCGTTGTAGTAAGCGCCCTTATCGAAGCCGAGCGCGTAGGTCATGCTCGGATCAGGCCGACCGGTCCATGCCGAAAGCAGAACATCGAACTTCTTCTCGGTGGCGAAGAACTGCGCGCTGATTTCAGCAATCGTCCCGCGCGTGAACTTCAGGCGAATGCCGGCCGCGGCAAGCTGTGCCTGCAACACTTCACTGCGGCGAACCGAATCCTGGTCGGTGTAGCCGCCGATGGTCAATTCGAGGCCATCCTTGAAGCCGGCTTCCGCCAGCAGCTTCTTTGCCTTGGCCGGATCGTGCGGATAGAGCGTTGAGACCGACTTGTCGTAAGCCCAGTGCGAACTCGGCAGCGTCATGGTCGCCGGCTCGCCGAGGCCGCTCATGGTGGCCTTCACGAAGGCTTCGCGGTCGATCGCGAAATTGATCGCCTGCCGCACCTTGACGTTGTTCAGCGGCGCACGCGCATAGTTGAAATAAAGCTGGATGCAGTAGAGCGTCGGCGCCGTGATGACCTGCAAGCTCTTGGCGCGGTCGATCACCGGCTTCAGGCGCGCCGGGAGCGAGAAGGCCATTTCATTCTCACCGGCGATGACAGAACGCAGCGCGGTGGCGAGTTCCGGAATGATCGCAAACTCGATGCCGTCGAGATAAGGCCGGCCAGGACGCCAATAAGTCTCGTTACGGGTGACGACGATGCTGGCATTATCGGCCCAGCTCACGAACTTCCACGGCCCGGCGCCGACCGGCTTGCGGTTGGTGTCGTTACCGAGCGCCTTGATGTTGGTCGGCGACACCATCATGCCGGCGCGGTCCGACAGGATCGCGGGAAGCGCGGTATCGGGATTCTTCAGCTTGAGCGTGACCTGAAGCGGTCCGGTCACCTCGACAGAGGCAACGCTGGTGAGGTCCGCCTTGACGTTGGAGCGCTGGTCCTGCCGGTTGCGGTCGAGATTGAACTTGACGGCCTCGGCGTCGAGATCGGTACCGTCATGGAATTTGATGCCCTTGGTGATATCGAGAACCATCGTGCTCGGATTAGGATAAGACCATTTGGCGAGGCCGGGCTGCGGCTTCAGCGTGGTGTAGTCCCATTCGACCAGCGTATCGTACATCGTCCACAGAATGCTGTGGTCGGAGCCGGCACCGCCGGTCGCAGGATCCAGCGACGACGGATTGGCGGGAGCCGCCACTTTAAGAATGCCGCCTTTCTTCGCGGCTTCCTGCGCAAAGGCCGGCAGGCCGGTCATGCCGGCTAATGCAGCGCCGCCCGCCAGCGCCATGATCTCGCGCCGGCTCAGCATCCCAACCATGCGATTGGAGTTCGTCATCCTATCCTCCCTGTTTCGAATCGTGTTGCGAAGTAGCGTTGTTCGACGGCGGACCATCCGCGGTCGAGAAATGACAAGCGACCCAGTGTCCCGGCTTCAATTCGCGCCACGCCGGCACCTCGTCGGTGCAGCGCGGCTGCGCGACGGGACAACGGGTGCGAAAGCGGCAGCCGCTCGGCGGCGAGATCGGGCTGGGGATTTCACCTTCGAGCACGATGCGCCGCGTCGTGCGCATGGAAGACGGCAACGGCAGCGGCTCGGCCGACAGCAACGCCTGCGTGTAGGGATGTAGCGGCCGCTCGATCACATCCTCGGCCGAACCCAATTCCATCAGCTTGCCGAGATAGGTGACAGCGATGCGATCCGAGATATGCGACACCACGGAGATGTCGTGGGTGATGAAGACGTAGGTCAGCCCGAATTCGCGTTGCAGGTCGGCGAACAGATTGAGGACGTCGCCACGGATCGAGACGTCGAGCGCCGCAACCACCTCGTCGCAAACGATCACCTTGGGCCGCAGCATCAGCACACGCGCGATGTTGACGCGCTGCTTCTGACCACCGGACAACTGGTGCGGATAGCGGTCGGCGAATTCGCGCGGCAGCCCGACGCGCGATAGCACGGCGAGGCCGTCCTTGCGTCGCGATGCGTCGTTGCCTTCCTTCAGCACTTCGGCCGGCTCGATCACGCTGTCGAGAATGGTCATGCGCGGATTGAGCGCGGCATTCGGGTCCTGGAACACGATCTGATAGTCGCGCCGGTGGCGGCGAAACTCGGCACGGCCCAAGGTCGCCGGATCGCGGCCTTGATGCAAAACCTGTCCCTCGGACGGTTTGATCAACGACACCAGCGCCCGCCCCAGCGTCGTCTTGCCCGATCCCGACTCGCCGATAATGCCAAGCGTCTCGCCCGGAAACACATCGAAGTTGACGTCATCGACAGCCTTCACCGTGTCGCTGCCGTCCCGGGTCGGAAACAGGATTCGAAGGTTTCGCACCGACATGATCGGCGTCTGCGCGGATGCTGCCGCCAACTCTTGAACTGCTGCGCTCAATTCACGGCTCCCGGCAACGAAATCTCCGCCGCTCGACAACATTGAACGGAATGTTGCGGCCCAAGCTCCACCAGCGTTTGCCGAACCTGACAGCCCTCTGCGGCGTAGGAACACCGTGGCGCGAAACGACATCCGGGGGGCATGGCGTTCGGCGGCGGCACCCGCCCCGTGATCGACGGCAAAACGCTGCGGCGCGCGCTCAGGCTTGGCAGCGACCGCAGCAGGCCGGACGTGTAAGGATGACGCGGCTTCATCAGTACATCGTCAACCGGCGCATCCTCCACCACTTCACCCGCATACATCGTGATCATCCGGGTGCAGGTTTCAGCGACAACGCCAAGGTCGTGAGTGATGAACAACAGCGCCGTGCCAGTGCGTTCGCTGAGCGTTCGAAGCAAGTCCGTAATCTGCGACTGCACCGTCACATCGAGTGCGGTGGTCGGCTCGTCGGCTATCAGGAGCTTTGGCTTGCAGATCAGCGCCATCGCGATCATCACGCGCTGGCGCATGCCGCCCGAGAGTTGATGCGGATATTCGTCGCAGCGCCGTTCCGGCGCCGGAATGCCGACCTCCGCGAGGGCAGCAATGGCGCGTTGCCGCGCTTCCTTGCGGTCAACGGGAAAATGCGCGCGATAGGCCTCGCCGATCTGCTCGCCGACGGTGAAAACCGGATCGAGAGCACTCATCGGCTCCTGGAAAATCATTGCCATATCGCGCCCGCGCACGGCGCGCATCTGCCGTGCCGACAGCGTGGCGAGATCGCGGCCCTCGAACAGGATCTGTCCGGACAGACGCGTGGTCTGCTCCGGGAGAAGCCGCAACAAGGAGAGGCCCGTGACGGTCTTTCCGCAACCGCTTTCACCGACAATTCCGACCCGCTCACCCGGCGCGACGGAAAAACTGACCTCACGAATGATCGGCAGTTCTCCCTCTGAGGTCTGGAAGGCCAGCGACAACGCGCGCACGCTGAGCAACGCATTCGTTGGCGATGCATCTACATGATGCGCGTTCGTTTGGATGGGAGCGGATTGAACCGGAGCCGATACGGTCGCCATGATCAAGCGGCCCCGGATTTTGAGAAGATCGAGTTGCGACGGCAAGACATTGCCAGCGCAATGGGTTCTCGAGGCAAGGAGCAGTTGCCGCCTCGGCCCGTCATGGAAGCCAGGAAGACCAGTTTTTCGGCTAGCTGCCTCACGCCTGTCGCTCCTTCCCGATCAACCCGGTCTTGGCGCCGGGTTCCGATCGTCTTTGCGCATACCCGCAGAAATCGGCTAAATCGTTGCAAACAAAAGAATTCTTCCGGCCTGCGGTGCCACAGAAATTCTGTTAACGGATCGTGAGAGGCTATAAAGGCCAACTCTTGTCAATTGTCAACAATTGACAAATCGAGTTATAAATGAAGCCGAGGCGGCTTAGCTAGCCTCGCAGAGACTGGAGCAGGTTATGGCAGCGCCCCTTTTGAAACTGGCGGCGACAAACGATGGCGACGCGGATGGACGCTTTTCACCGCGGACGATCCCCGAACAACTTGCTGAAGAACTGGGAGCCGACATCGTCGCGGGCCGGCGCAAGGCCGGCGAGCGCCTGATCGAACTCGATCTCGCGCAGAACTTCGGCGTCAGCCGCGGGCCGGTTCGCGAGGCTCTGCGCATTCTCGAACGCCGGCGCATGGTCGATCTGCTGCCGCGACGCGGCGCTTACGTGCGGCCGCTCTCGCTGAAATCGATTGCCGATCTTTTCAACGTCCGCCTCGCTCTCTCGCTGCTGGCGGCACAAACGATGGCGACTGCGCCCGTCGAAAGTTACGTTGACACACTGGCGCGCCGCTGCGCCGAACTCAACGCTATGGTCGAGACAGGTGACCCGATCGCATTTGCTCGCGTGACGACGCGCGCCGTACGGGCCATCGCGCACGGCTCCGGCAACGAACTTCTGCTGGAACTGTCGATCGATCTCGCCAACCAGACCGTCTGGGGGACGATCTGGAAAACACCGCTCGACTATCTCACGCGGGATATGCGTCGCGAGGCCGCGGACCTGATGATGGAAACGCTGGAGGCGGTTCGAAAGCGAGACCCCGAAACAGCGGTTCGGAGTCTTCGTATCCTACTTGAAAACGACCGCGATCGCGCGCTCGCAGTGCTGACCGATTTGCGTAAGGAAGCGGGCGATCTCAGCGCGATCTCTTCGGGTTAGTGGCCGGTCTCCACGAACGATTCCTTGAGGCTCGCGCTGTTAAGTAACATGGTCGCAATCACCTCGTTCGCCCCCGGCCGATAGACCGACGTGCGAACCCACATGCTTTCGGTGCGCTTGCTTTCGCTCAACGCGACGACTTCCCGCTCGATCTCGTAGTCCTCGCCGACAAAGAGTGGTCCCTTGATCAGCTTGATCTCCTGATCGGCAAACAGACCGACAGACGAGCCACGAACCGGGAACGGATCGACCTTCGCGGTGTGATTGAGCAGCACGCTGATCATCTCCATCGGAATGATCGGCTTTCCCCACGGGGTCGATGATCCGCCCTGCGGCGTGTACCACGACGAGGCTTGAGTGATCTTCTGAAGCTTCTGGTTGAGGGAGAACGGATAGAGCGCGCCCATGTTCTGCGCAAAATCCATCCGCACTTTCTGGCGCTTCGACCGCATGCCGATGCGAATGTCACGCAGGATGACGAGTTCTCCGACAGGTTTCAGGCCGGCAACCCTGCGCTCCAGCGCCGTCTCCGATGGATCACGGGCCAGCGATATCGAACCGCGCAGAACCTCCGTGCCGTCCTTCTTCTGCATCCAGATTTCGGCGTGAGTTAGGCCTGCCGCCGGCGAATTCAGGAACGCGCGCACCTCCTCGCCTTCGAAGACCGCATTGCGATAGTGCGCGGAGATACAACCGCTTTCCAGAAACTCCTGCCCCCATACCGATACACCGAGCGGAACGAACTGGCTAAAATGGGTCGGCCCTTCGATTGTGCCGCCGCGGAATCCGAGCTTCTGCGCGGTGGCGTCATCGTGAATCGAGGCATGACCGTCATAGGATTGTTCGGCCAACATCTGCATCGGAGCACACCAGGGGCCCGAAATAACGGCACCGTCGGTCGAAATGGTGGTGGAGAATCCGAACTCGTTCATGCTTCTATCCCTTCGTCATGTCGATGACGGAACATTCCTTCTCCCCCGCTCAAAGAGCGAGGCAGAGATGGCCGGCCGTCGGCAAGGAGATATCACGGCTGTGACGCGCCGCCATCATATTCGTGGCGGCGGCATATCGCGCGAAGCGGAATATCGCGCAGGTAGTCTTTTCGAGATTCAGCCGGGTGCACGATCCAATGCAATCAATGCATCGTGGGTTCACGACCAATCCCACAGACCGGATCTTGGGTCTCGCAGATCACATCCTGTACGTAAATTTTTCGAACTGCATCCACGAGAAGGCGGGATGTAGTTCGATAAGCGCTATGTCGGCTGTTGCGAGGAGGAAATCGAATAAGAGTGCAGCGCCAGTAGCAGCATTGGCGATAACAACACTTCCCCTGCCCGCTCAGGCCTGCTGAAAATGCTCCAGATGCGCCTTGCGCAGTTCGAACTTCTGCACTTTGCCGGTGGAGGTCATCGGAAAGGCGGGGATGATGAGCACCGCTTTCGGTACCTCGAAGCTGCCCAGGTGGTCCTTGCAATGGGCGATCAACTCAGCGGTGCTGGTCTCTTTCTCCGGCCTTACCGTAACGAAAGCGGTGATCGCCTCGCCCCAGCGGTCGTGAGGGAGGCCGACGACCGCGGCGTTCATCACCGCTGGATGACGCAGCAGCACCTCCTCCACCTTGATCGAGGGCACATTCTCGCCGCCGGACTTGATCATATCCTTGAGCCGGTCGAGGAATAGCAGTTGGTGGTCCTCGTCCAGGACGCCAAGGTCGCCGGTATGATGCCAGCCGTGGCGCTGCACTTGCGCGGTCGCCTCCGGGTCTTTGTAATAGCCGAGCATGACGTTTGGGCCGCGGAAGACAATCTCGCCCACCTCGCCAGGCCCGAGCAGGCGACCATCGTCGCCCATGACAGTCATTTCGCAGACGCTGGTGCCGACGCCCCAATAGGCGCCGAAGCGCTTGCGCTGCTCGTGGGTCTCGAACACGGATGCGGCGGTGAAAACCTCGGTCTGGCCCGAGACGAGAGCGAAGTTCGGGCAGAACTCCTCCATCAATCTTAGCAGCATAGTTTTGGACATGGGCGCCATTGCGTAGATGCAGAGACGCAGGCTGGAAAGGTCAGCCTTCGACTTGTTGGGATCGTTCAGCATAGCGCCGTACATCATGGGGAGGCCGACAAAGATCGTCATCTTGTGGCGTTCAATGGCCGCAAGTGTCGCAGCCGGGTCGAAGCCGCGCTGGATCACCGTCGTGCAGCCAGCGTGGAGCGCGGGTGCCGTCACCGAAAACTGGCCAACATGAAACAGCGGCAGGATGCAGGAAAGGACATCCTGTCCGGGCCGGATGTTCCATTCGAACAGGTTGCTGGCGATGCCGACATAGGCCGAGGCGTGGGAGTGCATCACACCCTTTTGCCGCCCAGTCGTGCCGCTGGTGTACATGATGTAAGCGAGTTGGTCCGAGGAAATCTCGACATCGGGCTCCGTGTCGGGACCGGACGACATGGCGACGCGCACCGAAGAGACGCCCTCCGGTGGAGTCTCGGTGGGAGCGCAGGCAATGATCGGATGGATGCCACGGCTTTCCAACAGTTCGCGTATGTCGGGGCGCACGTAGAAACCGCGATCCAGCACGACGGTTTGGATCTCAGCATGATCGAAAATGTAACCGATGGCGTCGGGCGCGAGCGTATGATTGATCGGCACCCAGGTCAGACCGGCCTTGAATATCCCGAAATTGGCGACCAGCATGTCGATGGAATTGGCACAGATCATGCCGACCTTCGCCGGGGCCTTCAGGCCGAGGCCGAGCAGATAGTTGGCGAAGCGGTTCGCCGCCGCGTCCATCTCGCGGTAGGTGAGGGTCGCCTCGCCGTCGACCAGTGCAATTTTGTCGCGGTAGCGGCGCGCCGAGCGCCGCAGGATGTCGCCGAGCGCAATGCGGCGGATATGATTGGCGGCCGCTTCTGTTTGAGCGGTAAAGTCGACGGCGGTCATTGTTTCTTCCCTTGAGGTCGCGGGCTTCAGATCCATCGGTTATTGGACGCTGGTGGGGCGCGAGATCATTCAACTCGACGCCCAAACGTCCACACGATAACGGTTCGCGGCGACAAGCTGGTCGAAACGCTTGGCCGCATCCGAAGCATCGATGCCCGACTTGTCTTGCAGAATGCCGGTCAAGGTTTTTCGGACATCGGGCTCCATGCGGCTGGCGTCGCCGCAGACATAGATGATGGCGCCGTCCTCGATCAGCGACCAGACGCGATCCCTCGCCTTGCGGATCGCGTCCTGCACGTAGACTTTTTCGGGCTGCATCCGCGAGAAGGCGAGATGCAATTCCGTGACACTGGTACTCGCGAACGCCTTGAGTTCGTCGGCATAGATGAAATCCTGCTGCTCGTGCCTGCATCCGAAGAACAGCAACGACGGCCCGACATTCACACCCCTGGCTTTCATGGCCGCGCGCTCCTGCAGGAAGCCGCGAAATGGCGCGAGTCCGGTGCCGGGTCCGATCATGATGACCGGAACCTTGGGATCGTCCGGCAGATAAAAGCTGGATCTGGTGTCGCGGACGAAAGCATAGATCACGCCTGTCTCGGGCTGACGAGCGACATAGTTCGAGCAGACGCCGGCGAATATGCCCCGGCCTGAACGTGCCGGTCCCCGAACCGCGCCCACCGTAATGCTGCACTGGCTGTTACCGTTCTGCGGCGAGGAGGAAATCGAATAGTAGCGCGGCGCCAGCGGCGGCAGCATTTCAAGATAGATTTCCAGCGGCAGCCTGCATGCTGGAAACTGATCCAGCAGGTCGACCACGGACTTGCGCTTCAGCAGCACGTCGTCGCGGTAACTCGAACTGTCCTCCGCCGCGAGTTTCTCGAGCGACGTCTTGGTGAACGGACATTCGGTATAGTTCGCCAACATGCGGATGTGCGTGCGCGACGCAACATCCTGCAACTCGACATAGTCCGACAACAAGGTGTGAACCGAGATACGCTCGCCGACCGGCAGAAACGTCCGCCGATCGCTGCGGGCATGAATACGGATGAACGCATCTTTCTCGAAACCGAAGTGCGTCGCGACGCGGCGGACCAGTTCAGGACTGTTATGCGGGATGACGCCGAGATGATCGCCGGCCCGATAGCCGACGCCGTCAGGCAATTCGAGTTCGATGTGCCGCGTGGACGCAGCCTGCGGATCGGGGCCCGCCATCGACAGCAGTTCACGATTGACGGCGATGCGCATCGGGCGCGCGCCGAGCGAGGCCACGAACGGGCTCTGCCGTTCGCCGGGAACGACTTCGACCGAAAACATCGGCCCGGAAACTTGCGTTGCCAGCCCGATGCCGAATTCCCTCGCCAGCCGGGTCCAAAGCGCTCCGTACCAACTGTCGAACTGGCCATCGAAGTCATCGGCCGCATCACCCTCGCCGCGCGAATGCAAGCGGCGAGCGCCATGCTGCTCCATCAGCCGGTCGATCTTGCGCGGAATGTCCTGGAACGTCGCCGCCCAGTCATGATTGCCGCAACCGAACACCGCATAGCGGACACCGCTCAGGACATTCGCCTCGCACGCTTCAAGCCAGTTGACGAACTGAACGGCATTATCCGGCGGCGTGCCGTTGTAGGTTGCGGTCACGATGATAACCGCCCCTTCGTCCGCAAGCTCGCCGGCGTAATCGTCAAGCGGAGCTATCGTGGTCGCGAAGCCGTGGCTGTCCGCATCGGCGCCGATCCGCTGCGCGAGATCCTCTGCGGTGCCGAAATTCGATCCGTAGAGAACAAGCAGCGGCGTGCCATGCTTGCCGGCAGCAGCCGTCTTTGACGTGGGCACGGCCGCGGCGGCCCGCGTCGAGGCGGGCGTGGCGACGGTTCGCGCGAGGGGGCCCAATTTCGCCGCCGGCGTGAACTCCGCCTGCATATGCTTGAAGTTGGTGACGAAGTTGGAGCGCATCCGCACCGGTTGTCCGACGATCCGCAGATCCGGCAGCCGCGTCAGCAATTCGGTGAAGATCACACGCGCTTCGAGACGTGCGAGATTGGCGCCGAGACAGAAATGCGTTCCGTCACCGAACGAGAGATGCGGATTTGGATTGCGCCGGATATCGAACGTGTCCGGTCTGTCGAAGACGCTCTCGTCACGATTGGCTGACGCGTAGAAGATCACGACCTTATCGCCCTTAGCGATCTTCTGCCCGGCCAGTTCGGTGTCCATCGTCGCGGTGCGGCGAAACTGAATGACCGGCGGCGCGAAGCGCAGCATCTCTTCGATGGCCGCCGGCAACAGGCTCATATCGTCGAGCAGCAGTTTATGCTGATCCGGATGTTGGCTAAGAAGCTGCATGCCACCGCTGATAAGGCTGCGCGTGGTCTCATTGCCGGCCACCATCAAAAGCTGGAAGAAGCGGTCGAGTTGTCCCTGGCTCAGTTGCTCGCCGTCGACCTCGGCATTGGCGACAAGGCTCCAGACGTCGTTACCGGGCGTGGCGCGCTTCTCCGTGGTCTTGCCTGATGCATAGGCGAACATCTGCTTGATGGCGGCGACGAAGGATGCGGCTTCTTCGGGGCCGGCATCGGGATCGTCGAAGGCGACCATGATGTCGGTCCAGCGATGCAGCATGTGCCGGTCTTCGGACGGCACGCCGAGAATGTCCGCGAGCACCAGAAGCGGCATTTCCGCCGCGACTTTTTCGAGAAAGTCGACGGAGCCCTTTTCGGCGATGCCGTCGACAACTTCGCGCGCGTGCTCCTCGATCGACGATCGCAATTGGCCGATCACCTGCGGCGTGAAGACGCGGTTGACGATCTTTCGCATTTTCGAATGCTTCGGCGGATCCATGTTCAGCATCATGTGCCGAACCACTTCAAGATCCCGGGGCTTCATGTCGCGCAGCGACGTACCGCCCAGCGCCGAGGAATAAATTTCAGGATGACGGGAAACGGTGCGGACATCCTCATGGCGGAATACCGCCCAGTATCCCGTTCCGCCCGCGAAGCTGCCGCGCGGCGGCTCGTCGACCCAGCGTACCGGCGCTTCCCGCCGATACGCTGCCAGCAATTCATAGGGTATGCCGTTCGCATAAACCTGAAAATCGCCAAGGTCGACGTTGGCCATCACGCACCTCCGAAGGTCTTCCGCAATTCGAACTTCAAGACTTTTCCGGTGGCGTTGCGCGGCAGCACATTCATCACCTCGAGCCTGCGCGGCAGCTTGTAGCGGGCTAGCTCTTTGCCGGCGAAGTCGCGCAGCTCTTCGAGGTCAAGCTTGGCATCCGGCTTCAGCGCAACGATCGCAGCAACCGTCTCGCCCCATTTCGGATCGGGCAATCCGACCACAGCAACCTCCGCGACGGAGGGGTGACGGAACAGCACGCTCTCGACTTCCGCCGGATAGACGTTCTCGCCGCCCGAGATGATCATGTCCTTGACGCGATCGCAGATGTAGATGAAACCCTCCGCATCGGCGTAGGCGACATCCCCGGTGCGAAACCAGCCCTCGGAATCGATTGCGCCTGCTGTCGCCTCCGGCAACTTCCAGTAACCTGGCGTCACGTTGGGGCCGCGCACCTGCACTTCGCCACGCGCATCGGGCTCGGTGACGACGCGCCCTTCGTTATCGACGAGACGTACATCGACGAACAGCGGCGTGCGCCCCGACGAGCCGATTTTCGAATTGGCGAATTCCGGCGAGAGGAACGTCACCATCGGCGCCGTCTCGGTGAGGCCATAGCCTTGCTGCACCGAAATGCCGCGCTTGGCGTAAGTCTCCAGCAGCGGCAGCGGGCACGGCGCGCCGCCGCACACCAGCATTCTGACCGACGACAGGTCTGCCTTGGCGAAATCGGGATGCTGCGCCATGAACTGGAACATCGCCGGGACGCCGAACATCGTGGTGACGCGGAACGTCGTCATGGCCTTGAGCGCTTCGCCCGGATCGAACATCCGGTACAGCACCACGGTGCCACCCTTCTGGAAGGTGATGAGCGTGGTGACGTTCAGGCCGCCGATGTGAAACAACGGCGCCATCACCAGCGAGATGTCGTCTTGGAGAATGTCCAGGTTGAAGATGGCGTTGATATTATTCCACCACAGATTGCCGTGGGTGAGCACCGCGCCCTTGGATCGCCCGGTGGTGCCCGACGTGTACATGATGATGGCCGGATCGTCGGACTCGACACGCACGCCTTCGGCGATCGGATCGGCAGGCTGATCCAGCGATTGCCAGCCATCGGCGGCACCCAGCGTCAGGAAATTCTTCACGTCACCCAGTTCGCCGCGAATGCCGTCGATCAGCGCCCGGTGCTGCTCGTCGGCGATCACTGTTTGCGCACCGCAGTCGTTGACGATCATCGATAGTTCGGGACCGGTGAGCCGGAAATTCAGCGGCACGAACACGCCGCCGAGCCGCGCGGTCGCGAACATGCCGATGAGAAAGGCGGGCTGATTGAGGCCGAGGAAGGCAACGCGGGTGCCCTTTTCGACGCCGAGCTTGCGCAGGAGACCGGCGAGACGGTCGATGTCCTGCATCAATTCGGCGTAGGTCCAGGTTCGTCCCTCGAAAATCAACGCCTTGCGTTCGGGGGTGCGGCGCGCGCGCTGCATCATCCAATTTCCAAGACCGATATCCGGCGTCATGGTGCCTCCCTTGGTCATCCAAATTGCCCGCGCCGACAGGCCAGTCACGAGACAATCGTTGACAGGTCGGCCGCGAGGGTGTGAACTTGTTTCTAAAAATGCTATGAATAGAATTAATACGAGTCAAGCACGGAAACGAGTCATCGAATGCCCCGGAGCGCCCCGCATGCTTGAAGGACAAGCCGAGCATCCGCTGGCATGGAGCGGCGTGAAGCCCGACGACAACGATCGGATTGCACTCTACGTCCGCCTCTCTCGCGTCTTTCGCCAGTTGATCGCGTCCGGCGCATGGGCTCGCGGCAGCCGGCTACCGACGATCGCCGAAATCAGCAAGGAGTATCAGGTCGGCGCGGTGACGGTGCGGCAGGCGCTGGCGTTTCTTGCCGCCGATGGATTGATTGTCAGCACCCGTGGTCGGGGCACCTACGTCACCGAAGCCAGCAACCGGGAGAAACGGGATGCCGGCGACACCGCGCCGGATGCAATCGTCAAACCGAAGATCAAGGTGATCCGCCGCGCCCGCGACGTCACGCTGCCGGACAACCTCGCATCAAGCGAGGCGGACGGATCATTCACACGCATCGACAAGGTTCATGTCAGCGATGGCGTGCCGTTCGTCCTGATGGAAATTTTCGTCGCGAGCCGGGCCTACGATCGCTTCCCGCAAGGTTCCGACAAAACTCACAAGATCTCCACGCTATTCCGGGAGCACAGCAAAATTCCCGTTGCCCGGGATCGCCAGATCTTCATGATCTCCTACGCGGATCGCATCACCTCGAAGCATCTGCAATGCTCGCTCGGAACGGTGCTCATCCAAATGCGCTCATGGTGGTACGACCGATCCGACAAGATCGTTTTCGCCGGCAACTTCCTATATCGCGGTGACATGTTCGTGCTGGAGCGCGGCGGCAGCTACCCAACAGGCGGCCTGCTGCCGACTGCGAGGAAGTAACAGCTTGGCATCGAGACAAATGACGCGATGACATCTTCGCTGAGGCATGGGGGAATACAATGCAGAGCCAGACAAGCACCGTCGAACAGAATGCTAGCGTCGCGGATCAAACGCCGGGCGCTCCCATCACACTCCGCGCCAACGCCTTGGACCGGGAAGCCAGACTGCTTCTCAACCTCGTCGGATCCTTCGTCGGCGGCCCGGTCAGCAGAGACAGCGTCGCATCCGCACGCCGCATGTGGAATTTGGCCGCGACAACCTTCGGGCGACAAATTCCGATCGCCTCGGTTGCGACTCGGCACATCAAAGGCCCCGGCGGAACCATTGAGCTGCGCATCTACACGCCGAATGGCGCCGATGGATTGAAGCCGGGATTCTTGTGGTGCCACGGTGGCGGCTTCATCGTCGGAGACCTCGATGCCAACGATGCCATTTGCCGCAGCATCGCGCGCGCGGCCGGCGCCGTCGTGGTAGCGGTGCGCTATCGGCTGGCTCCGGAGCACAACCTTTATGCCGGCCGCGAGGATTTTCTTGCGGCTCTGAATTGGGTTGCGGAACACGGATCGTCGATCGGCATCGACAGCACGCGACTGGCGATCGGCGGCGACAGCGCCGGTGGCAACATTTCCGCAGCCACGGCGCAGGAAAACATGCGCCGCGGTGGTCCCGCCCTGAAGATGCAGGTGCTGGTCTATCCGGCAACCCTTCTGTTTGGGGAGTTTCCCTCGAAGGCCGAAAACGCGCGCGGCTACCTTCTGACCTCTGACTTCATCGATTCCCTTGAACCGCTGATCGTGCAGGGCGTCGATCTGACCGACCCTTGGCTGTCGCCGGGCTGCGCCGATAGCTTGCAAGACCTGCCGCCGGCGCTGGTCATCACCGCGGGGTTCGATCCGATCCGCGATGACGGATTGGCTTACAACGAACGGCTTCGTGCGGCGGGGGTTGCGGTCGAGAGCCTGCACTATCCTGGTCAGTTTCACGGCTTCCTCAACTTCGATTCCGTGATCGCGGGCGCCCGGGACGCGCTGAGCCGCATCGGCGCGGCGTTGGCCCATGTCTATGCCGGTGAACAGGGCGCGAATCGCACCATCGAAATCTCCGACCGCACCTTGTCTCGGGGCCTGCCCTTCCCGCAGGACATCGTGCTGGATGCGCTGGTCGGCGGTTGCCTGGCGAGTCGTTCGACGCGTCAGCTCAGCAGTTCGATGGCCCGGAGGCTTTCGCCAGAATTCGCGGCCGTCGCGGCGTCGATGCTGCGTCCGTGGTGGATGCCGGCGGCCATGATGCGGCGGACTATGACATCCTATCTTTCCGCCACAACAGCACGGCAAACCTACGTCCAGTCGCCCGCATCCGCTTAAGCTGATCCGGTATCCGCCTTTCCGGCGGATGATGACACGGCCCGCCGTCCATTCGGAACGATTCTTCGTTATTTCGCGAGCATTTCGCGCAGTTTGAACCGAATGATCTTGCCCGAGCCGGTACGCGGAATCTGATCAACGAAGTGTACCGAGAAAGGCACCTTGTAGGACGACAGCCGTTCCCTGCAATGGTGGAGAATCTGTTCGACTTCGACATCACGATCACCGCGCTTGACCACGAACAGCGCGGGGACCTCACCGAGAAGCTCGTGCGGCAGGCCGACAACGGCGTTATCGACGACACCATCGATGATGCTGACAACCTCTTCGATCTCTGCAGGCGCGATGTTCTGCCCGCCGCGAATGATCAACTCCTTCAAGCGGCCGGTAATCGTCAGAAAGCCATTCTCGTCGCTCCTGGCGAGATCGCCGGTGTGATACCAGCCGCCGCGAAGCGCAGCCGCGGTTTCCTGCGGCTTGTTGTGATAGCCGATCATCACATTCGGGCCGCGAACGATCAGTTCGCCTTCGCTTTGGGCCGGCACATCCTTTCCCGATGCTGCGTCGACAATGCGAACGGCAAGGCCGGGAATCGGCAGGCCGCATGATCCCAATACCCGTCCGCCGGTCGGCCAGTTCATCGTCACCATCGTTGCGGTTTCGGTGATGCCGTATCCATCGACAAGCATAACGCCGAAACGCGTTTCGAACTCCCGATTGAGCGTGGCCGGCATGATCGCTCCCGCCGAGATAGCCAGTCGAAGCCCGCCAAGATTTGTCCGAGGATTCCCTTTCACAGCTTCCAGCAGATAGTGGAACATCGTCGGCACGCCGGGGAACAGAGTAAACTCGCCGCTCCCAAGCAGCCTCAACGCGTCGCTGGTGGAGAACTTCTCCATGATGTACTCGCTGGCACCGGCCGCGAGGATGCTGAGCACCGACAGATTCAGCGCATACGAATGAAACAGCGGCAGCGGTGAAAGCACCTTGTCATGTTCGGAGAGTTGGGCGATCGGAGCCCAGCACGACGCCGTCACCCACAGCATGCTGTGAACCGACAGCAACACGCCTTTCGCCCGCCCGGTCGTTCCCGACGTATAGATGATATACGCCGCGTCGTGGATCGAAGACGGGTCGCGGGGTTTCGAGGCCGGCTTGGTTGAAACCAGGCTTTCGTAACGCAAACCGTCACCGCGACCTTCCCCACGCTCAACCAGGATTGTCGTCACGACCGTCGGGCATTGCACCCTGATCGCCTCAATCATCCCAGCGCGTTCGTCCGTGGTGATGACAAGCTTGCAAGCTGCGTCCTGAAGTCGATATGCAATCTCGCTCTCGGTTGCATCATAGCTGATCGGCACGCCGATCGCTCCGGCGCGGGTGATCGCAAAGCTGGATTCGATCCAGTTCACGCTGTTCGGAAGGAAGATCGCGACGGTATCGCCGGCGGCCACACCGAGATCGGCCAGATGCCCCGCCAGGTTCGCGGTTCGCGCCGCCAGTTCGCCGTAAGTTACCTGACGGGCTGCATCCGCGAATGCGACCTTGGTCCCGCGCTCATCAGCGTGACGTTGAAGCAGCGTCGCAACCGACTCAATCAAATCCGTCCGTAGCATATCTACGTCCCTTACTTCGAAAGTAGTCCGTTAAACCATGCTGAATCCACCGCTGATGCTGATCACCTGCCCGGTGATCCAGCCGCCATGTGGCGAGGCCAGCAACGTCACCATCGGCGCGATATCCTGCGGCATTCCGAGGCGACGAAGCGGATAGAATTTTGTCAGCTTGTCACGATTGGCGTCGACCCAGGCGCGATCATGCGCAGTCTCGATCAGCCCCAGAGAAATGGTGTTCGCGGTGGTACCGAAGCGGCCGAACTCTCGCGCGAGGGATTTCATCAATCCGATCACGCCGGCGCGCGCGGCAGCGACGATGGCCAGGCCGGATTCGCCGACGCGCGACGAATCCCCGATCAGAGCAATGATCCGGCCATCTCCCGCTTTCTCCAAATGCGGTGCGGCAGCCTTCGAGACGTGAATAGCGCCGTAAAGGCAAATGTTGATCTGCTTCTGCCATTCGTCCGGCGTGGTTTCGACGAACCGGTTGCGCAGCGCGACGCCGGCATTGTTGACGACGATATTCAGGTGTCCGAAATCGGCGACGATCTTGTTGACCATGCCCTCGACGGCGGCGAAATCTGAAACGTCGGCGTGATAGGCAATCGCCCTTCCGCCGTTCCGCTCGATTTCCGCGACGACCGCTTCAGCTTGATCCTTCGAGCCGCGATAATTGACGGCAACCGCCGCACCTTCGGCTGCAAGGCTGAGCGCGATTTCACGCCCGACGTCTCGCGCCGCGCCGGTGACCAGCGCGACTTTGCCTTTAAGTTTCATGTCCATGCGATGGATCCTTGTGGTTTTTGCTGTTTTCGATCAGTCGAAAGAGTCGTTCAGGGGAAATCGGAAGTTCCAGGATGTCGATGCCGAGCGGCACGACCGCATCGGCGACAGCATTTGCAACGGCGGCGGGCGCGCCGATCGTGCCGCCCTCGCCCATGCCGCGGAATCCGTTCAAAGTCGTCACCGATTCCGCCTCGATGTGCACGACATCAATCGGTGGCACCTCGGTCGCGGTCGGAATGATGTAGTCGACGAGGCTGGCAGTGACGTTCTGGCCTTCGTCGTTGTAGACGACCTCCTCATACAGCGCGGCGCCGATGCCCTGCGCAACGCCGCCATGCACCTGCCCGTCAACGATCATCGGATTGATCAACCGGCCGCAATCCTCGGCGACGACAAACCGCTCCAGCTTGATCTCGTAAGTGCCGGGATTGATCTCGACGACCGCGAGATGCGCGGCGGTGGCGCTGGTGCCGAACACCGGGTCGTAGGTCTTGGTTGACGTCAGTTCTTCCCGCTTGTCGGCGGGAATGCGCCCCATCTCGAGATAAACCGCCCGCGCCAGTTGCCGGAACGTCAAGCTTCTATCGGTGCCCACGACCGAAACCTTGCCGTCCTCGACGACGAGATCCTCCGGCGCGGTCTCAAGCAGATGAGACGCAGCGCGGACGATCTTCTCCCTGACCTCCTTCGCGGCGAGCGTTGCAGCGCCGCCCGCCAGCACGGCACTGCGGCTGGCGTAGCTCCCGGTAGCGTTCGGCACAGCCGCGCTGTCGCCCTGGATCACACGGATGTCTTTGACGCGTCCGCCGAGATGCTCTGCAACCACCTGCGCAAGCGTCGTCTCGAGGCCCTGCCCCATCGCCGTGACGCCGAACGCCGCGGTCACGGCGCCGGTCGAATCGATGGCGATCTTCGCGGTCTCTGTGCCGGTGTTGATCGGCATGCCCGGCGCTACCGAGATGCGCGATCCAATGCCGGTCAACTCCGCATAACAGGCGACACCGATGCCGAACCAGCGGCCCGCAGCCCGCGCTTCCGCCTGTCTCGCGCGTAGATTCTGATAATCGACCTTCTCGCAAGCCGCATTGAGACATTCCGTAAAGGCACACTGATCCCAGATGATTCCCGATCCGATCCGGTGCGGAAATTCGCCGGGCTGAATCATATTACGCAAACGCAACGCGACAGGGTCCTTACCGAGGCGTTGCGCGGCCATGTCCATTAAGCGTTCGGTCACGAAGGTCGACGTCGGCCTCCCTACGCCGCGATACGGCCCTGTCGGCGGCTTTGAAGTCGCGACCCCGCGCACGCGCCCGAGATAGTTGGCAATCTTGTAAGGTCCGGGCAGGAAACTCACCACCTGAACCGGCTCAATCACCGCCGTCCACGGATAGATCGAATAAGCACCGACATCGCCGATCACCTCTGCCTTGAGCGCGACGGCATTGCCCTCCGCATCCAGCGCCAGTTCGGCATCGACGATCTGATCGAAGCCCTGGCTGGTGGCGGCGAGGTCTTCCATCCGGTCGCTCGTCCATTTCACCGCCCGTCCAAGACGACGCGCGGCGAATGCAACAAATATCTCTTCCGGATAGAGCGAGGCTTTGCCGCCGAAACCACCGCCGACATCCGGAGCAATCACGCGCAACTGGCTGCCCGGCATGTCGAGCGCATCCGACAGCGCATCGCGAATGATCCCTGGCACTTGCGACGACGTATAGAGCGTCAGTTCATCCCGGCCAGGCTCATATTCGGCGAGGTACGTGCGATTTTCCATCGCGGTCGGCGTCTTGCGATGAAAACGGAAACGTTCCGAGACGCGAACGGCTGCGCTTGCGATCGCGGCCTCGGCATCGCCGGTTTTGAACTCGCGAGAACACAGCACGTTGGTGCCGGCTTCTTCGTGAAGAAGCGCGGAAGACGGCTTGGCCGCCTCCTCCGGATCGATCACCACGGCCAGCGGCTCGTAAGCGATGTCGAGCAATTCAAGTGCGTCCTCGGCGAGATAGCGGCTCTGCGCGATCACCCCGACCACAGGTTCGCCGACGTAACGCACTTTCTCCGTCGCCAACCCGGTAATCGGCGTCGCGTAATAATTCTTCATTCGCGAGGTCGCGAAGACGGCATTGACCTCCGCCATGTCCTCAGCAGTGAACACCGCGACAACGCCATCGGCCTTGCGCGCCGCGCTGCAATCTATGGACTTGATCAGTGCATGGGAGTGATCGCTGCGCCGGAACGCGACGTGAAGCACACCGGGCACCTTGCGGTCATCGACATACGCACCTCTGCCGGTAAGCAAACGCGGATCCTCGGTTCGCTTGACGCTGGCCCCGACGATCTTGGGGCGCGTCGCGAGTTCCTCGGCTTCCCGAGATGCCGTAGCGGATCTTGCGAGGGCTTCAGTCATAGCCGTTAGCCAGCTTGCGCAGCGACTGCCACTGAGCATCGTCGTGCCCGCAGATGACGGTCGCGCCGTCGGCCTCGATGGCACGGACCTTCGCGAAGCTTTCGCGGCAGAGATCCTTGTTCCAAGTGTTCTTCGGAATGATGTCGCCATCCAGATTTGCCCGAATGCTGACCGCATCCGCCGCCAGCAAAAAGCGGCCGCTGTGCTTCAGCGTAACCAGCGCGCCTATCGTCCCCGGCGTATGGCCCGGCAGGTGCACCAGCCGGATGGCTCCGTCGTCAAACAGATCGAGATCGTTCGTCACCGCCTGATAGTTGAGCGGATGATCCCACTCGACGGGAAGATATCCCGCACCGAGCGCATCTGCGCTCCGCGCAGCCGCCAACTCTTCCCCGCGAACCAGTATGCGAGCCTTCTTGAAGAATTGATTGCAGCCGCAGTGGTCCGGATGCAGATGCGAGCAGACGACGATGTCGATATCGTCCGGCGCCAACCCTACCGCCTGCAAGCTGCTGATGACATTGTCCTGAGCTGACATCACCGGCGTCATGATCCGCGCCAGCGGCCCCCACCGCCCCTCGGCGTTGGTGACGACATCCGGATGACAACCGGTATCGAACAGCACGTTGCCTTTCGGGTGCCGCAGCAGAACGCAGTTCACCGGCAGCTCGATCGACTCATTGCGGTCAGCGTCGGGAAAGTAGATATGCTTGCGCATCTTCAAGCGGCCGCCAGCCAAAACGTGCATCTTCATGATACGGCCTCGTTGGTCTTGAGCGCATTCAGTTCGTCTGCGGCCTGACGCACCGCCCGAACGATGTTCTGATAGCCGGTGCACCGGCAAAGATTTCCCGACAATCCTTCGCGGATATCCTCGTCATTTGCCAAAGGCGATTTTCGCAACAGATCGATCGTCGTCATCAGCATGCCGGGTGTACAGAAGCCGCACTGCAAGGCGTGGCAGTCTTGGAAGGCTTTCTGAATCGGGTGCAGCGCGTGCGCCGTGCCCAGCCCTTCCGCCGTCTCGATGTTTGCGCCATCAAGCTGTATCGCCAGGAACAGACACGACCTGACACTGTCGCCGTTCACCAGCACCGTGCAAGCGCCGCAGACACCATGTTCGCATCCAACGTGGGTCCCCGTCAGGCCGAGATCGTTGCGCAGAAAATCTGATAGCAGAAGCCGGGGCTCGACCGCGCGCTCATATGCGACGCCGTTGACGGTGATCCGAATGATCACAGGTTCGTTCATCGGGGCGCCCTCCTCGATCGATCCCATGCCTTGGAAAGAGCTTGTTGCGCCAGAAAGCCGACCAGATGCCGGCGGTAATCCGCCGATGCATGCAAGTCGGTATTCGGTTCGACCGCGACACGGATCGCATTGACCGCAGCAGCAACCGCGGTCTCGCTATAGCGCTGTCCTGCCAGAATGTTCTCGGCCTCTGTCGCGCGCATCGGGGTTTCACCGACCCCCATCATGCCGATGCGAAGATCGGAGATCGTGTCACCATCGCTACACATGATCACCGCCACGGAGGCCAACGCGAAGTCGCCGGAACGCCGCGCGACTTCCTCGAATGCCCACCCGGCTCCTTCCGGCAATTTCGGCAAGCGCACCTCGACAAGCATGTCGCCGTCCTCAAGCGCCGTTGTCAGCGCGCCGAGAAAGAAGTCTCGAGCCTCGATCGTTCGGCGCCCGGACGGCGATTGCACTTCCAGGCGCGCGTCGAGCAGCAGCGACATCATCGGCAACTCGGCCGCGGGATCGGCATGCGAGAGGCTTCCACCGATGGTGCCACGATTGCGGATCGCGAGATGGGCCACGTAGCCCATCGCCTCGTGCAGGACCGGAAACTGCTTTGCGATGATATCCGACGTTTCCAAGGTGCGATGCCGCGTCAACGGACCGATGCGGATCTCATCACCGTCGTCGTGTACATAGGAGAGATCCGGAATTCGATTGATATCGATCAGGATCGAAGGCCGCAGCAGCCGGAAGTTGAGCATCGGCATCAGGCTTTGGCCGCCGGCAATGATCTTGCCGTCGCCGCCGGCATCGGCCAGCGCCCGAACGGCTGCCTCGACGCAATCGGCGGCATAGTAATCGAATGGCGGCGGCTTCATCGTCAAAGCCCCTTGAATGCGGGACGCCGCTTTTCAGCGAACGCCAGCCGCGCCTCGCGATAGTCTTCGCTATCCGACGCATGGTCGATCATCGTTTGCGCGAGCGCCCCATCTTCTCCCATCGCAGCCTGGTTCAGAATGTATTTCGCGCCTGCGATGGAGAGTGGCGCCTTCTCGGCCATTTGCGCCGCAAAACGTCGCGCCTCCTCTCGCGGGTCATCATTCAGGCGATCGACAAGACCGATACACAGAGCCTCCGACGCACTGAGACGTTCAGCCGTATAGAGGATGCGTTTTGCCGCCGTGAGTCCGACCAATCCCAACAGCCGTTTGGTGCTCTGCACCCCATAGACAATCGACAGATTGGCTGACGGAATGCCGATTTCGGCCGTCGGACTTGCAAAACGAAAGTCGCACGCCATCGACAGATGGCATCCACCGCCAAGACAGTAACCGTCGATCGCGGCAACGACGGGCTGCGGAACACTGGCAATGGCCTCGGACGCAGCATCGACGGCAGTTTCATAGTCCGTACTGTCTTGCGCGTTCGACCGCACAACGGAGAATTCAGAGACGTCGGCACCCACGCTGAAATTTTCGCCGGCTCCGGTCAGAATAATCACTCGAACGTCGCGCTTCGCTCCCAACTCGGCAAAAATGCGCGCGACGCCCCTCCACATCGATAATGTCACGGCATTGCGCACGGCGGGCCGGTTTAACGTCACCGCCGCAACATTGTTCTCAACCGTGCATTCGATATCAGCCACGATAGTTACCTTGTTCTATGTAACGTCGTCGCTCAGCCGCTGTCGCCGCACTGGAGACCTGTGCACCAAACTGTTCGAAGAACTGCGCGGCGAGTTTCTTCGCCGTGGAATCGATCAGACGGGCGCCAAGCTGGGCGATTTTGCCGCCGACCCGAGCCTCGGTATAGTAGGACAACTCGGTGGTCTGCGGATCGATTTCCTCAAGCGCCACCTTGGCGCTGCCGGCCGCGAAGCCAGCGATTCCGCCCTGCCCCTCGCCGGCAATGGTGTAGCTCGTCGGCGGTACGATATCCAACAAGCGGACCTTGCCCTGAAACCTGGCCTTGATCGGGCCGACTTTGAGGACCGCGACTGCGACAAATCCATCATCCGGCGTCTTTTCCAGACTTTCGCAGCCCGGGATGCACGCTTTGAGGATATCCGGATCGTTGAGCGCCTCCCATACGCGTTGCTTCGGCGCGTTCAACGCGATGCGTCCTGACATGTCCATAGCCGCGCCTCCTTTCTAGTTCACCAGATGCCGATGCAGCGGCGCGACGGCCCGAGAAATATCGTCCGGTATCGATACGGGACGGCCGGATTTTCGCTCGACATAAACGTGAACGAGAAATCCTTGCGCGCAGGCGAGATCATCGTCGTCACGAAACAGGCCGATCTCGTAGCGAATGCTTCTGTTCCCTTGGTGACCGATCCGCATTCCGACATTGACGATCGACGGAAACGCAATTTCCTTGAAGTATCTGCAGCTCGTCTCCGCGACCAAGCCGATGACCGGGCTGGTCTCGACGTCAAGAACGCGGTTTTCGATCAGATACTGGCACACCGCAGAATCGAAGAAGGAGAGATACGTCACGTTGGTCATATGACGATAGGCGTCGTTGTCTCCCCATCGCGTCGTCATCGCGCGGAAGTGCATGTAGGCGGCTCTCGCGTCCGGCCCCGGGCGATCACTCATCGAACAATCCCATCGACTTCCAGCATTGGCTCGCCACGTTCTGGCTCACGTGAACACCGCCTTGTTGAACCTCCCTCGCGAAATGCGCGATACATACGTCATACCGCGAGGGATCATTCGTACCTCAAGCCAAGGGTCAGCCCTTCTTGACCAGCGGACACGCACTGTCCTTGAGTGGGCGGAAGGCCTGATCGCCCGGGATCACTTCGCGCAGCTTGTAGTAGTCCCACTCGCCCTTCGATTCCGACGGCTTCTTGACTTCATACACGTACATGTCGTGCACCATCCGTCCGTCCTCGCGAATCTTGCCGTTCTTGGCGAAGAAGTCATTGACCGGAATTTCCCGCATCTTGCGCATCACCGCCTGCGCGTCGTCGGTGCCGGCCGCCGCGATGGCCTTGAGGTAGTGCATGGTCGACGAATAGTCGCCAGCATCGCCCATATGCGGCATCCGCTTCATCCGCTCGTAGAACCGCTTCGACCACGCGCGCGTCTCGTCATCACGATCCCAATAGAATGCGTTGGTCAACACCAGACCCTGCGCGAGATCGAGCCCCATGCTCTTGATATCGGTGATCCAGACCAGCAGGCCAGCCAGTTCCTGCCCAGCCTTGCGGATACCGAATTCCTGCGCCGACTTCACCGCATTGACCAGCACCGTGCCTGAGCCGGCCAGCGCAACGACCTGCGCTTTCGACGCTTGCGCCTTCAGCAGGAACGACGACTGATCGAAAGTTTCCGGCGGATAGCGCACCGAGCCCACGACCTCGCCGCCCAGCGCCTTGACGATCGCGCTAGTATCGGACTCAAGCGCGTGACCGAACGCGTAATCGGCCGTCAGAAAATACCAGCTCTTCTCGCCGGCCTTCAGCAAAGCCGCGCCGGTTCCCTTCGCGAGCGCATAAGTATCGTAGGCATAATGAATGCTGTTCGGCGTGCAGGCGTCGTTGGTCAGACGCGACGAACCGGAGCCGTTAACGATGGCGATCCGATCTTTCTCCTTCGCAAGCTGGGAGACGCCGAGCGCGATCGACGAATTGATCAGATTGGCGATCATGTCGACCTTTTCGACATCGAACCATTTGCGCGCCAAGGCTGAAGCGATATCGGGCTTGTTCTGATGGTCCGCGACCACCACCTCGATCGGCTTGCCCAGCACCTTGCCGCCGAAATCCTCGACGGCCATCTTGACCGCGGTAACCGCGCCCTCGCCGGATTCGTGTGAGAATTGGCCTGACATATCGGTCAGAACGCCGATCTTGACGACATCGTCGGAAATCTTGCCGGACTGCGCCGCCGCCTGGTTGGTCAACAAAGCGGCCGCGGCCGCCGCAATCAACATCCTTTGAATTCCAGCCATCGCGTCTTTCCTCCCCAGGTTGTTCGATGCGCTTGTCGTTTTTAGTCACATGCATAACTAGACTATTATGACATGCATAACTAGACTGACATTTCCGGAGAGTCAATCGCGATGATGTGGTAAACGGACGCACCGCTTAAAACGCCCGCAACTGCCATCCCACGACGAGACCTGGTCACGATGCCTGCCACCGCCAAGATTCAGACCGCGAAACCCCCGGTCAGATCGGCTCCGACGCCGGCCAAGCTCCGGTCGGGCGTTGCGCGGCGCGAACGGAACTGCTCAGTCGCGCGAACGCTCGACATCGTGTCGGACGCGTGGGCATTCCTGATCATCCGCGAGGCCTTCTTCGGAACGCAGACATTCGAAGCGTTCCGTTCGGCACTCGGCATTCCGCGTGCGACGCTCACCGATCGGCTGAGGAAGCTGACCCAGCTCGCGATCTTCCGTCAGGTGGCGAGCGGTTCCTCGCAGCGCAAGGAATATCGGCTCACCAAGATGGGGTTCGATTTGTATCCGAGTTTCATCGCGCTGATGCAGTTCGGCGATCGTTGGCTGGCCGATGGCAAGCCCGTGCCGCTGACACTCATTCACATGAGCTGCGGCTGCGCGTGTCATCCTGTGGTGGCCTGCTCCCATTGCGGCGAGAGCATCGGCGCACGGGACGTTACATACCGGGATGGGCCGGGCGCCGGACGCTATCCCGCGAAGGCTGGCCGCAACACAAGGCGGGCCTCGGATGGAAGCCGCTTCCTGCTCGGTCGTCCAAGCTCGGTGTCACGGGCGCTGCAAATCATCGGCGACAAATGGAGCTTCATGGTCGTTCGCGAGGCCTTCTTCGGCAATCGGCGCTACGACAAGATCCTGACCGAGCTCGAGATTGCGCCAAACATCCTGACCGATCGCCTCTCCCGTCTCGTCGCAAACGGTGTATTCCACCGCCGGCAATACCAAAGCTCGCCCGATCGCTACGAATATCTCCTCACCGACATGGGACGCGACCTTTACGGTCCCTTCATCGTGATGTTGCGCTGGGGAGATCGCTGGCTTTCCAAGGGCAAGTTGCCCCTACTGCTCAGGCATACGGCTTGCAAACACGACTTCCATGCTTCGGTGATTTGCGATCATTGCAAGCAGCCGATTGTTGCCGCCGACATGCAGTATAAGCTCACTTACGATCCGGCGTCGTTCGGGGCGTTAAGTCCGCGCTCCGTTACTTAGCGCGAAATCAATTAAGATCGAACCGTCATTGCGAGCAAAGCGAAGCAATCCAGAAAGCCACAAAGCAAGAACTGGATTGCTTCGTCGCCAACGCTTCTCGCAATGATGTGTCAAACGAGCGATCGGACTCAGATTCATCTCGCTCCAGATTGGAATACACCTTGTCCATTCCTAGGACGGAACGCGCGCGAGCAGCCGTTGCGCCAGCTTGAGGTGCGGCATGTCGAGCATGCGCCCGTTGAGACTCACGGCTCCCGCCGTCGGGTTGGCCGCGAACGCCGCGATCACCGCCTTTGCCTCCGCGATGGCAGCTTCGCTCGGCGTGAACACATCGTTGATGATGTCCACCTGCCCCGGATGGATCGCCATCTTGCCGGTGAAGCCGTCGCGCCGGGCTTCCTCACACTCGCGGCGCAGCCCCTCCAGATCCTGAAACGGAGGATAGACCGAATCGATCGGCTGCGCGCTGGCGGCAACCGCGCCGAACAGACACAAGGAGCGCGCAAGACGAAACGGTTCGATGTAACGGCCGTCCGCATCGTGCTTCGATTCGGCACCGATGTCGGCGGCCAGATCCTCGGCACCCCAAGTGAGACCGCTGAGCCGCGCGCTCGCCCCGGTATAAGTCCCAAGCTGGAAAATCGCTCTCGCGGTTTCGGTGGCTACTACCAGAATCCTGGTGTGGCCGACAGAAATTCCATGCGCCTGTTCGCGACGCGCCAGTTGCTCATCGAGATAACTGACATCAACCCCGCCCTCGGCTTTCGGCAGCATGATGGCGTCCGGCCGCGCCGGCATGACGGCATCCAGATCGGCCTCGGTGAGCCCGCTATCGCGTGCGTTGACCCGCACGATCAGATAGGGGCGCTTGGGCTTCGGAACTTGTTCGGTAAGAAAACCATACGCGATCGTTCGCGCCTGCGGCTTGCGATCAGCAACCACGGAATCCTCAAGGTCGAGGATCAACGCATCGGCGGCGGTCCCAAGACCCTTGGAGAGCTTCTTTTCAGAGTCCGCAGGAACGAACAGGAACGAGCGCATGAGATCGACCATCCATCACATTTGAGTATCGCCGCTATAGCACGCGAACGGCGAGGCCATGAAGATGCTGGTGACAGGGCTTCGCTCCCGGTACCTCCGGAAGCGAAGCCCTGTCTAAGCGCGTTGCGCTCAGCGCCCGAAGCGGGCAGCGGAGAAACTGTCGAACGACAGTTCGTTTTTGCGCCACCAGAACAGCTAAATCTATTTCGCCGTTCCGGCAGGCCTCCTGCGCATGAAGGCGACACGGGTGCAATTGGCGACTTCCTGATTGTTCTGGTTGAAGGCGCGATGCCGGAACGTCACCAACCCTGCATCAGGCCGCGATCCGCTGGCACGGACCGCTTCCACCGTGGTCACGACGCGAATTGAATCGCCGTGAAAGACTGGTGCGGGGAAATCCACGTCGGTCATTCCAAGGTTGGCGATGGTGGTGCCCAGCGTGGTGTCGTGAACGGAAATCCCGATCATCAGCCCGAGCGTGAACAACGAATTCACCAGCGGCTTGCCGAATTCGGTCTTCGCGGCGAAATGAAAATCGATATGCAGCGGTTGCGGATTGAGCGTCATGTTAGAGAACAACATGTTGTCCATTTCCGTCACCGTTCGCGTGATCGGATGATCGAACGTCTGCCCGACTGAAAATTCCTCAAACCATAGACCCGGCAACCTGACCTCCCCTGTTAGGATTCTGCGGCATTGGCCGGTTCGATCGAGACGATCAACTGGCCGGCGCGAACGGTTTTGCCTTTTTCCGCCGCGACCCGCGTGACCTGCCCGGCGCAAACCGCCTTGAGATCGGTGAACAGTTTCATTGATTCGAGCACGGCAACGGTCTGTCCGGCTTCGACGGCATCGCCCTCCGCCACCATGACATCCGCCAGCAGGCCCGGCATCATCGCGGTGATGTTGTTAGGATCGGCATTGTTCGCGGCGGAGCCGCTTTCCAGCGCAACATCCGCCGTGAGACGAACATCAAAGCTCGCTTCGACCGTCCGGGCGCGGATCGCGACGCGATGGCCATCAACGGCGAACGGCAAGCGGTAGGTCGTCTCGCCGATTTGCGCGACAAGGATTCCCTGACCTGCCGAAGCCGTGACGGCAAGGACACCGCTGGTATCGGAAATCGTGAACTGGTCACCGTCTCCTGCTACCGTCATGGCCCATGCATCGGTGTCGCTCTTGACCGTCAGATGGCTGACGCTGGTGCGGCCACCGGGGCCGAGAACGCGGAAACCGGACTTACCGGACCACGGCGACTGCTGTTCCGATGAACTGCGAGCGATCCTGATAACGAGCGCGGCCATGCGGCGCGCCAGAACCATATCTTCGGGATTGAACGTCCAGCCGCTCGGCCAGTTCTCAGTAATCAGCCGGGTTGTTGCACGGCCCTCAGCGAAGTCAGCGGTACGCAGCGCATCGCACAGAAATGCGCGGTTGGTCGCCGGCCCCAGCACGGTCAGTTGCTCAAGCGCGGCCGCAAGTTGTGCAACCGCCTCATCCCGGTCGCCTCCGACCGCAATCACCTTGGCCAACAGACTGTCGTAGTGCAACCCGATCATTGTCCCCGTCGCAACGCCGCTGTCGATGCGTACATCGGCCGGCGGCGACCACAATTCGATCTTTCCGGTATCGGGGCGAAAGCCCTGATCGGCGCGCTCAGCGGTGAGACGCGCCTGGATCGCGTGACCACGACAGCCGATGTCATCCTGCTTGAACGGCAACGTCTCGCCGGCCGCGACCCGCAACTGCCACTCCACGATGTCGAGGCCGGTGATTTCCTCCGTCACGGTATGCTCGACTTGCAGTCGCGTGTTCATTTCGAGGAAGAAGATATCCTCGGTCTTGGCATCGACCATGAACTCCATCGTGCCGACCGAATCGTATCCGATGCTGGACGCAAGTTGCAGCGCGTGGCGATGAAGCGCGCGGCGAGCCTGCTCGGACAGGTTCGGCGCCGGGGCCTCTTCGAGCAACTTCTGATTGTTGCGCTGAACCGAGCAATCCCGCTCGAAGAGATGCACGATATGGCCGTGCTTGTCGCCGAGGATCTGAACCTCGACGTGGCGTGGCCGCTCGATGAGTTTTTCGATCAGCAGGCGACCATCGCCGAACGCGGCTTCCGCTTCGCGACGCGCCGCGATCAACGAGTCGCGCAGCCCGGCGACGTCATGCACCGGTCGCATTCCCTTGCCGCCGCCGCCAGCCGATGCCTTGATCATCACCGGCAAACCGATACGCTCCGCCTCCGTCGCAAGGCGCTCGCCCTCCTGATCTTCGCCGTCATAACCCCGGGCAATCGGCACCCCTGCCGCGACAGCCAGACGCTTGGCTTCGATCTTCGATCCCATCGCGGCGATCGCCTCGACACGCGGGCCAACCCAGACAAGGCCGTGCTGCTGGCAGAGTTGTGGCAGGTCCGTGCGTTCGGACAGGAAGCCATAGCCGGGGTGAATGGCATCGGCGCCCGCAGCCAGTGCAGCACCAACGATGCGATCGGCACGGAGATAGCTGTCGCGCGCAGGCGCAGGGCCGATCGGCACGGCGACATCGGCGAGCCTGACATGCATGGCGTCGCGATCCGCATCCGAATAGACGGCGACGGTGCGCAGGCCGATGCGCTTTGCCGTGCGAATGATGCGGACAGCGATTTCGCCGCGATTGGCGATGAGAAGCGTACGAAACATGCCTTGTCCTACATTCGGTAAACGGGTCGCGCCGATGGGTCGCGTGGCTCATCGGCGGAAAGCGAAAGACACAGGCCGAGCACATCGCGCGTCTGCGCCGGCTCAATGATTCCGTCGTCCCAGAGCCGCGCCGTCGCGTAGTACGGATCGCTCTGCTCCTCGAACTGCTCGCGGGTGCGACGATCCAGTTCGGCGATGGCCGCTTCATCACCGCTGCCTTTCAGGCTCTGCCGGCGCAGTTCGGTGACGACAGTAGCGGCGACGTCAGGACTCATGGTGGCGATGCGTGAATTCGGCCACGTGAACAGGAATCGCGGCCGGAATCCGCGTCCGCACATGCCATAGTTGCCCGCGCCATACGACCCGCCGATCAGTACCGTATATTTCGGCACGCGCGCGTTAGACACCGCATAGACCAGCTTCGCGGAATGCTTGGCGATGCCGGCGCGCTCGGCTTCGGTCCCTACCATGAAGCCCGTGATGTTCTGGAGAAACAACAGCGGAATGTGCCGTTGGTCACACAATTCGATGAAATGCGCGCCCTTGACCGACGACTCCGAGAACAACACGCCGTTGTTGGCGAGAATGCCGATCGGAAAACCATGAATGCGAGCGAAGCCGGTGACCAGCGATGCGCCATAGGCGGGCTTGAATTCGTGCAGCTCACCGCCATCGACGATCCGCGAGATCACCGCGCGTACGTCGTAAGGCTTCTTCAGATCGACCGGCACCAGCGAGGCCAGTTCCTCCGGATCGCCGGCCGGGGGTACCGGCGCGAAAGGCGGCTGCGCCACGCGGCGCAACGTGCCGAAACCCAGCACGATTTCACGAAGCCTACCGATGGCCGCGGTTTCGTTATCGACGACATGATCGGTCACACCGGAGACAGTCGCGTGCATGTCCGCGCCGCCCAGCGTTTCACCATCGACGATTTCATTGATCGCCGCCTTGACGATCGGCGGCCCACCGAGATGGATGCGGCCGGTGCCGCGCACCATCACCGATTCATCGGACAGCGCCGGGATGTACGCGCCGCCCGCGGTGCAGCCGCCGAACACCGCAGATATCTGCGGAATACCCGCCGCCGACATCCGGCATTGATTATAGAAGGTGCCGCCGAAGTGATCACGGTCCGGAAATACGCGATCCTGCTCGGGCAGGAACGCGCCGCCGCAATCAACCAGATAGATGCAGGGAAGCCGATGCTCCTCGGCGATCTCCTGCGCGCGCAGATGCTTGCGAACGGTCTCGGCGAAGAACGACCCGCCCTTCACAGTGGCGTCGTTGGCAATCACCATGCAAGGCGTGTCGTGAACGATGCCGATTCCCGTGACGATGCCCGCCGACGGCAATTCACCGCCGTACAATCCGTGAGCCGCGAGCGGTGACAACTCGAGAAACGGGCTGCCGGCGTCGAGCAGTAAATCCACGCGATCGCGCACCGGAATCTTGCCGCGCGCTCGATGGCGCTTGACCAGCGCCTCACCACCGCCTTGCAGAACAGCCCCGTGCCGGCTTCGCAATGTCTCGACCAGCGCCTCAAATCGTGATGCAGTCATCGTGCCCCTTCCAGCCGGTGGATCGTTTGGACCGGCTTGCGGTCAGTCTCGCGATGCTTTATACCTAACAACTGTTAGATAGGGAAGCGGGAAATCCGCGCATTGTTTGTCGGCGGCCCGCGCCGGAAGCCGATCCGTTGGATCGATGAGGAAGATCGCAAATGAACGGACTTGCGCAAACGTCATCGCCGTTTTTTACCCCTGAACACGAGATGCTGCGCGATCAGGTCCGCCGCTTCGTCGAGGAGGAAATCAAGCCGCACGGCGACGCGTGGGAGCAACAGGGCTTCATCCCCCGCGAGGTGTTGCGCCGCATGGGCTCGCTCGGCTTCTTCGGCATCCGCTATCCCGAGGTCTACGGCGGGTCGAGCATGGACACGCTGGGGAGCGTGGTGTTTGCGGAAGAACTAGGCCGTTCGACCTTCTCCGGCCTCGCGATCACCGCGTTGGTCCATACCGACATGGCATCCGTCCATATCTTCAACGCCGGCAGTGAGGCGCAGAAGGCGCGATGGATGCCGAAGATCGTGTCGGGCGAAGCGATCTGCGCGGTCGGGGTCACCGAGCCGGACGCGGGTTCAGACGTGAAAGGCATCCGCACCACCGCGCGCAAGACCGATGCCGGCTATGTGCTGAACGGCGCCAAGATGTTTATCACCAACGGCGTTCATGCCGATCTCTATTGCGTCGCCGCGAAGACCGGCGACCTGTCCGGCGGTAGCAAGGCGATCACCATGTTCCTCATCGAGAAGGGAACGCCGGGCTTCCGTGTCAGCCGCGCGCTCGACAAGCACGGCTGGCGCTCGTCCGACACCGCCGAACTGGTGTTCGAGGATTGCCTGGTGCCGCACGATGCCGTGCTCGGCGAAGAGGGCAAGGGCTTCTACGCCATCATGCGCAACTTCCAGAACGAGCGCACGGTGATCGGCGCGATGGCGATGGGCGAAGCGCAGGCCGCGCTCGAACTGACTGTCGCTTACCTAAAGACACGCCGGGCGTTCGGCGCGCCGCTGTGGGAAAAGCAAGGCATCCGGCAACGGATCTCCATGCGAGCCGCCGAAGTCGAAGCCGGACGCCAGCTTGTCTACGCCGCCGCATGGGGCGATGCGCAGGGGCGCGACGTTACCCGTGAAGTCTCGATGGTGAAGGCGTATTGCGGCGAACTCGTCAACGCCGTGATGTACGATTGCCTTCAGTTCCACGGCGGCATGGGCTTCATGCGCGAAAGCGTGATCGAGCGGATGACCCGCGACGCGCGTGTCCAGTCGATCGGCGGCGGCGCCACCGAAGTCATGCTCGAAGAAGTCGCGAAGCGGCTTTGAGGGTCGCATGAATAGTCCAGCCGACGCGCCGATTTCGCTCGATGACAAATACAGCCGCGACACGGATGCCCTCAAGCGTCAGGCCATCCTGCTCAAGCGCTGGCCGGATGCCAGAGTAACGTAGCAAGCTGCTGAATGGAGTTTGGTCAACAAAATTAGGCCCGCCGTGCACCGAACGCAATCTGCGCGAAATCGGTCGCGATCTTGTCAATCGGAACGCGGCCTGGACGATACCACTCGCCGGCCCAGTTCACCGCACCCAGCAGCATCAGGCGTGCCGCATCGAGCGACACGTCCTTGGGGATATAGCCCGCCTGCGAGGCATCCCGCATGAGTTGCTGCCAGATGTCTTCATAGCGCCGCCGCTCGACGCGGCAGGTCTTGCGCAATTCCGGCGGGAGAAATGCAAACGCCCGGATCGATGCCGACGTGTAATCGCTGTGCTCCAGCGAGGACAACAGATGGGCTTTGATTGCGGCTTGCAGGCGATCGCGCGGCGTCGCCTTTTTGGGTAGCGCATCCAAAGCCGAGGTGACGGCCTTATTCACAACGAGCACGCCTTCGTTGATGACGCGTTCGACGATCGCATCCTTCGACGGGAAGTGGTGATAGATGCTGCCGGCCTTGATGCCGACCCGCTCGGCGATCGCACGCGTGGTCGTCGCCTCATAGCCGCGATGGCGCAGCAACCATGCTGCAGCATTGAGGATTTGTCGGGCGCCGCCGTTCTGATCCGGAGTTTCGGATCTGGCGGCGGACGCCTTCGCGGTCCGTGCGGCTGCCTGGCTAATGGTCACCTCTCCTTGCGATCAAACGCTACCCCATTTCGCTTTCTCATGCTGCGTCTTCCGCATCAAGAGGCGCGCGCTACCTTCCTGGAGCGGCTTACCGGTTTCGTCGACCAGCGTGATGGACAATCCCAGCAAGCCATGCGCCGGGTTGCTGACATTGCGCGCTTCAACGACCTCGATCAAGGCGCGAATGGTGCTGCCTGGCCGCATCGGTGCCTTGAAATCCCAAGTGACGCCGAGCAGCGCGACCACCGTGCCATCGATCAGGTCGAGGCGTGAGGCGAGGCCGAACGCGATCCCGATGCCCATCGGTCCGTGGGCGATACGGCCGCCGAAACCCGTCGCCGCCGCGAACACCTCGTCGGTGTGGACCGGATTATAGTCGCCGGTCAGGCCGGCGAAGGCGCCAATGTCACCCTCGGTAATGGTTCGGGACGGCGTCTCGAAACGCTGACCGACACTGAACTCATCAAACAGGCGTCCCATCAATTCTTTCCTTCGGCCGGCGCGAAGGCCGGTTGCCGTTTCTCGACGAAGGCGCTCATACCTTCCAGCCAGTCGGCGCTGCCGACCAGCGCCGACAAGGCCTCGACCCCGAAGCGCCGCGCACTACGCAGATCGACGTCACCGCTGAGATGGATCGACATCTTGCATTGCGCCAGCGCTTGCGGGCTGACCTTCATGAGATCGCGCGCCAGGTCAAGCGCCGCATCCTCCAGCGCGTCCGGTGCGACAACTTTTGTCGCAAGACCGGCCGCGGCTGCTTCCTCCGCGCCGACATGGCGCGCCAGCATGATCCACTCCAGCGCCTTGCCGCGGCCGATATGACGGGAGAGTTTTTGCACACCACCGGCGCCCGGCGTTGCGCCCAGTTTCGCCTCCGGCAACCCGACCTTTGCCGTGGTGACAAGGATGCGGAAATCGCAAGCCAATGCCAGTTCGAAACCACCGCCCATGGCGAAGCCGTTGACCGCAGCGATCACTGGAATGCCGATGGCTTCGACCTTGTCGAACAGCCGTGCGATCCGCTCGAAATAGCCGTCGCGCGTGCTGAAGCGCTCGGTGAAGATGCGATCCGGCCCTGCGAAATACTTCAGATGAGCGCCGGCGCAGAACGCCCGCCCGCTTCCCGTCACGATCACGACGCGCGCACGCGCCGCAACGGCAGCATCGATGGCGCGGCCGAACTCATCAAGGAATTCCAGGCTCAGCGTGTTCATTTCCTCCGGACGATTCATGCGAATGCGCATGACGCCCGGAATCGGCGTCTCGACAACAAGGGTCGTATAGGTCACGGCGTCGCTCCCTTGGCCTCGTCGCGGAGATCCTTGCGACGGATTTTCCCGGTGATCGTCATCGGCAGCGAGTCGCGGATTTCGATCTGGCGCGGATATTCATGCGCCGACAGGCGGGCCTTGACGAATTGCTGCATGTCTTCCCGCAAGGCATCGTCCACGGCCGTTCCCGCACGCGGAACGACGAACGCCTTCACCACCTCGCCACGAACGCTGTCCGGCAGACCGATCACCGCGACGAGCGCGACCGCCGGATGCTGCATCAGGCAATCCTCGATCTCGGTCGGCCCGATCCTGTAGCCGCCGGAGATGATGACGTCGTCGTTGCGGCCGTGGAACCAGAAGTACCCTTCCTCGTCCCGGTGGCCAGTATCGCCCGTCAGCAACCAGCCATTGCGGAATTTCTCGTTGGTCGCATCGGGCATATTCCAGTAGCGCAGGAAGAACACCGGATCGGGCGCCTTGACGGCGATGGTCCCGGTTTCGCCCGGCTTCACCGGATGCCCCTCCTCGTCCACCACCTCGAGTAGGTGGCCGGGCATCGCCCGCCCCATCGACCCTTCCTTCAGCGACATGATGGACGCGCAATTCCCCACCGTCAGGTTGGCTTCGGTCTGACCGTAGAATTCGTTCATCGTGAAGCCGAAGACCTCGCGGCCCCAGCCAAGCATCTCTTCGCCGAGTCGTTCGCCGCCGCTCGCGATCGAACGCATCGCGTAAGAGAAACGCTCCTGCGGCCGCGTCACCTGACGCATCATCTTGAGCGCGGTCGGCGGCATGAATGCGTTGCGGACGCCGTGCCGGCCGATCAACGAGAAGGCTTCCTCGGGATCAAACTTCTTCAAGCGCTTGGCGAGCACGGGAATGCCATGGAACAGCGACGGCAACAGAACATCCATCAAGCCGCCGGCCCAGGCCCAGTCCGCAGGCGTCCACATTCGGTCTCCCGGCTGCGGAAAGAAGTCGTGCGGAAATTCGACGCCCGGCATATGACCGAGCAAAGTGCGATGCGCATAGAGCACGCCCTTCGGATTTCCCGTCGTGCCCGACGTATACACAATGATGGCCGGATCTTCCGCGGCGGTCGCGACCATGGTGTGACTGGATGACGCGGCCTCGATCAGCGCCGACCAGCCGAGCGTCGAACCATCGACGCGATCCTCGATCGCGATCAGCAACGGCTTGGCCGTGAGTTGATCACGCAACTGAATCAACTTCTCGATGCCCTCGGTGTTCGACACCACAGCCTTGGCGCCGCTGTCATTGAGCCGATAGGCAAGCGCGTCCGGTCCGAACAGCGTGAACAACGGCAACGCGATGGCGCCGATCCGATAGGCGGCGAGATGCGTGATCAGCGCTTCCGGGCATTGCGGCAACAGGATTCCGATGCGATCACCGCGGCTGATACCCTGCGCCGACAGCGCGTTGGCCAAGCGCCGCGAACGTTCCTGAAGCGCCTCAAAAGTGAAATCAGTCACAGCACCGTCCGCGGTTTCGTAGATCAACGCGGTGCGATCCGCGCCGACGTGCCGGTCGCAGATCGCGTCGGCGATGTTGAACCGCTCCGGGATATCCCAGGAAAAGGTCTCGCATACTTCTTTGTAGGATCGTCCGGCGAGTGACATGCAAACTAGTCCTTGTGAGTCTCCCTAACGATTGGTAGGTATACCGGACCGCGATCGCCGCGGCAAGTCTTGCCCTTGGGAGAAAACGACGATGAGATATCTTTGCATCGCCGCGCTCAGCGCGTTGATGTTGGCAACGCCCGCCGCCGCGCAATCGACGAGCACACCGCTGCGCATCGGCGTGCTGAACGATCAATCCGGCATTTATGCCGACCTCTCGGGTCAAGGATCGGTCATAGCCGCGCATGGCTGTTGAAGATTTCGGCGGCAAAGTGCTCGATCGGCCGATCGAGATCATCTTCGCCGACCATCAGAACAAGCCTGATGTCGGATCGGCGCTGGCATCGCGCTGGTATGATGCAGAAAACGTCGCGGCCATCGTCGACGTGCCGGTGTCGTCCGTTGCGCTCGCGGTGCAGGAGGTCGCGCGCGAGCGCAAGAAGATCGTGCTGTTTTCAGCCGCCGGCAGTTCCGACCTGACCGGAAAGGCCTGCTCGCCGATGGGAACGCAGTGGTCGTTCGACAGCATCGCACTGGCGAAAGGAACCGCCAGCGCCGTCACCAAGTCGGGCGGCACCACGTGGTTTTTCCTGACGGCCAATTACGCTTTCGGCACCGCCATGGAAGCCGATGCGCGCCGCTTCATCGCCGAAGCCGGCGGACAAGTGCTGGGCAGCGTGCGTCATCCGCAAGGCACCACGGACTTTTCGTCTTTCCTGCTTCAGGCGCAATCCTCGAAAGCCAAGGTGATCGGACTGGCCAACGCCGGCAACGACACCATCAACGCGCTGAAGGGCGCCTCTGAATTCGGCATTGTCGCCGGCGGCCAGAAGCTCGCCGCGATGCTGACGTTCCTGTCCGACGTTCACTCGTTGGGTCTGAAGACGGCTCAAGGCCTGCAACTCACCGAGAGCTTCTATTGGGATCTCAACGATTCCACACGCGCCTGGTCGAAACGATTTGGCGGGCGGATGAACGGTCGGATGCCGACCATGGTACACGCCGGCGTCTATAGCGCCGTGACGCACTATCTGAAAGCCATCAAGGCCGCCGGAACCGACAACTCCGAGAAGGTTGCCGAGCAAATGCGCTTGCTCAAGGTCTCCGATGCGATCCTTCCCGAAGCCACGGTTCGACAGGATGGTCGCGTGCTGCGCCCGTTCTATTTGTTCGAGGTCAAGAAGCCGGAAGAGTCGAAGGGACCATACGACTACTACAAGCTGGTGCGCGAGATTCCCGCGAACGAAGCGGTCCGTCCGCTCAATGAAGGAAACTGCCCTCTCGTCAAATGAGACGCGAGAAACGGCGCGGCCTGTCGTGGAAGGAAAGGCCGCGCCGTTCGTCAGGCAATGGCGACGGGCCGGATCGGCGAACCGGTCGCGCCGGTCAGGCGCAGCGGCAGCGCCACGAACAGCATGCGCGGCGCACGCTTTTTGGCGATCTCCTCGAGATTGAGATTCTCGATGATGTGGATGCCGGCATCCACCAGCAGGATGGCGTGGACCGAAACGCCGGGCGTCGGCAGGCATTCGAAGCCGGGCGTGTCCGATCCCATCAGGGTGGCGCCACGCTCGATCAGCCAGCGCGTTGCCTTCTCACCGGGGCCGGGCATTCCGCCGCGACGGCCGATGAACATCTCCGCATCCGTCCAATACTTCGACCAGCCGGTGCGGATCAGCACCGCGTCGCCCGGCTTGATCGCCGCACCACTCAACGCCAACGCGGCCTCAATGTCGGCGACGGTAATTTCCTGCGCAGGCGCAAGACAATCGACGCCCTTGGTGGCGGCGACGTCCAGCACCACCGCGCTCTGAATGATCGGCGGAATATCCGCGACCGAATGCTCGCGGTAACCGTCGCGCGTCTCGACATCCGCCACGCGCACATCGCCATGCAGGCAGCCGTTGCGGGAGAAGTGACCGAGCGCATCGATATGCGTGCCGGAATGCCCAGACGTGACGATCACCTCGTTAGCGAAGCTGGAGCCATCCTCCCGCTTCACCGGATGCGGGTCGCCGTGCCGGCGATGCAGCGCAAGGGAGAACGGGATATGCTGGTGATAGACCGGCATCGACGGCGCCATCGCGTGCGACAGCTCATAGAGCCGTGCGCCGGCGGCGACCGCGCCGAGAATGCTGGCATCAAAGCGCGGAAGCTTGCTGTCCATCTTCGTCTCCCCTGCGTCGATCAGCCTAGACGCCGATCTTCGGCGCGCGATGCTTGTCCAGACCGATGGCTATGTTCTTCTGCTCCATGTAGATCTCAAAGGCATAGTCGCCGCCGTCGCGGCCGATGCCGCTGGCCTTGACGCCTCCGAACGGGGTCGGCAGATGCCGCACGTTCTCCGAATTCACCCACACCATGCCGGCCTCGACGCTCTGCGATACGCGGTGCGCACGGCCGACATCGCCGGTCCAGATGTAAGCGGCGAGACCATAACGCACGTCGTTGGCGATGCGCAGCGCATCGGCCTCGTCCTCGAACGGGATCGCGGTCAGCACCGGTCCGAAGATTTCCTCCTGCGCGATCTTCATCGAGTTCTTCGCATCGGTGAATAGCGTCGGGCAGACGAAATTGCCCTGCCCTTCCATCGCGCGCTTGCCGCCCGTAGCGACAATGGCGCCATCGGCCTTGGCGTGATCGGCGTAGCTCAGCACTTTCTCCACATGCCGCTTGTGGATCAGCGGCCCGATCTCGGTGGCGGGATCAAGCGGATGGCCGACCTTGATCTTCTCGACGCGCACCTTCAACTCCGCGATAAACTTGTCGTAGATCGAACGCTGCACCAGCGCGCGGCTCGACGAGGTGCAACGCTGGCCGTTGAGGCTGTAGATCATGAACAGCACGGCGTCGCGCGCGCGATCGAGATCGGCATCATCGAAGACGATCACCGGATTCTTGCCGCCCAGCTCGAAATGCACGCGCTTCAGGGTCGGCGCGCCCTGCGCCATGATGTGGCTGCCGGTGATCGACTCGCCGACGAAGGCGATGGCCTTGATCGCCGGATGCTCGGTCAGCGCCTTGCCCGCGCTCTCGCCGAAGCCGTGCACCAGATTGACGATGCCTTTGGGCAGGCCCGCACCTTCGAACACTTCGCTCATGATCTCCGACAGGATCACCGCGGTGAGCGGGCTCCATTCCGCCGGCTTGTGTACGATGGTGCAGCCGGCCGCCAGCGCCGGCGCGATCTTCCAGGTCGAGAGCATGAACGGCGTGTTCCACGGCGTGATGACGCCGACCGGGCCGATGGGCTGACGGATGGTGTAGTTCAGATGCGTCTCGGTCGGCAGCGACAGGCCGTCGTTGGCTTCCGGCGCCTTGTCGGCATAGAAGCGGAAGTTCTCGGCACCGCGTAGTGCCGCCTTGGCCATGTAACGGATCGCCTGCCCGCTATCGACGCTCTCGATCAGTGCGATCTCTTCGGCGCGCGCCTCGATCTTGTCGGCGATCTTGTGCAGCAACGCCCGGCGCTTCTCGCCCGGCAAGGTGCGCCAGACCTTGAACGCTTCTTCCGCCGCGCGCGCCGCGCGATCGATCTCCGCCGCGCCGCCCGACGACACATTGCACAGCACGGAGTTGTCGGTCGGATCGTAGTTCTCGAACGTCTCGGCGCCGGTCACGCTTTCTCCGGCGATGCGATGCGGCACCGGACCACCCTTGAAACGGGCCAGATAGGTTTGCGCCTTGCGCAGATTGTCGGTCAGGGCATCGTTGGCGAGAGGCTTGTTCATGGTGCTCTCCTGTGGCGATCAGCAGGTCGGGTGCTTCAACGGAATAGCCATGGCGAGACACTCCCGCCTGGTCGTTGCAAAATATTTAACGTGTTAAGTATATCTTCGCAAGTCCTTTGATGGCGGGCGCTGCGCCTTATCTTGCGGCCAGTGTTCCGTCCGAAAAGGCTGTCTCACCGCCAACCAGGGTCAACCGCGCCCGCGCCGGTTCAATCGCCTCCGGCGCAAGCTCCAGGATATCGCGATCCAGCACCGCGAGATCGGCATATTGCCCGATCGCGATACGACCGCGGCGCTGCTCGTGTCCCATCGTGAAGGCACCACCCTCGGTATAGGCGGCCAGTGCCTCGACGGCGGTGAGGGCTTCCCCGGCATTGAGGACCCGTCCATTGGCGGCCTTGCGATCGATCGCGGCGGCAATGCCGAGATGCGGCGATAGCGGCCCGATCGGATGATCGGAACTGCCTGCGATAACGATGCCGGCATCGCGCAGTGTTCGGCCGGGATAGAGCCGCTCCGCGCGCGCCTCGCCCACCGCTTCGGCAAACGACGCGCCGAGCCGGCGCAGGAAGCCGTATTGCGGCACGACTACTGCACCGAGCGATTGCACCTGCGCGACGGCCTTGGGGCCGCGCACCGCAAAGTGTTCGATACGATGACGCGCATCATCGCGCGGCCAGGCATTGTGCGCGGCGGTCAAACATTCGAGCCAGTGATCGATACCGCGATCGCCGATCACATGCGCGGCGAGTTGCCAGCCGCAGGCGTGACCATCGATCACCTTGGCGCGCAGGTCGGCCGGCGGCTCCATCAGGAGGCCGGATGTCTCTCTATCCGCGTAAGGCTCGAAAAACGCGGCGGTGCGCGCGCCGATGATGCCATCGACAAAGAATTTCAGCGTCCGCACCTGCCAGCGATCGTCGATGCCGGTCGGCGCCAGGCCATATTCACGCGCTTCATTCGGATCGATGCGCAGCATGAAACCCATGCGCAGCGGCAGACCGCCCTCGGCGCGCAACGCGTTCCAGATATCCCACTCAACCTTGAAGCCGTTGTTGAAGCCGACTGCCGCCTCGGTGACCGCGACGATGCCGTAGCTCAGGCATTCATCCGCCACCTTGCGGATGGCCGCGATGGTGCGCGCTGTCGATGGCGAGGGGATCAGTGCTGCGACGATGTCGGCGGCGTTTTCGGTCAGCACGCCGTTAAGACGGCCGTTGGTGCGCTCGATGGTGCCACCTGATGGATCAGGCGTCGTCCCGTCGAACTGCGCGCGCTGCAAGGCGGCCGAATTGGCGACCGACAGATGACCGCCGGTCCGCCGAAGCAGCACCGGACGTCCGCCAGACACCGAATCCAGTTCTTCACGGGTCGGATGGCGGCGTTCGTCGAGAAATTGTTCGCTGTAGTCCGCCGACATCACCCACTCGTCGGGCGCAGCGACCTTACAGGCAGCACCCAGACACTTCAGAAGTTCGGCGATGCAGTTCGCGCTGGGACCGAGTTGCAGGTTCAGCAGTTCCTGCGCCCGCATGAACAGATGGGCATGGGCATCAGTGAGGCCTGCCACGACGCGGCTGCCGTCGAGATCGATAGTGCGGCCGGCGCGTGGCGCATCTTTCGCCGCGCCGATCCAGGCGATGCGGCCCCCCTCGATCAGAAGGCTATCGGCATCGTGCTGCGCGGCGGTCGCGAGGCGGCCACCGCGCAGCAATATCGTGGATGCCTCAGACGGCATCCTTCACCACAGCGATCATATCGATCTCGATCTTGAGGCCGGCGCGGGCGAGATGCGCGACGCCGACCGTGGTGCGGGACGGCGGATCCTTCGGGAAAAACTCGCGGAACACGTCGTTCATCGCCGCGAACTCATTCATCATGTCTGTCATGTGGATGGTCATCTTCAGCGCAGTGTCGAGCGACGCGCCGCCGGCTTCCGCCAGCGCCTTGACGTTCTCCAGCGCGATGCGGGTCTGCGCCTTGATGTCCTCGGGAAACTCGCGCGTCACCGGATCGGAGCCGGTCTGGCCCGAGACGAACAGCAGCTTGTCCCAGCGGATTGCCGGCGAATAGGGAATGCCGGGACGAAGACCGGTGGGCGGAACAACGACAGTACGTGACATGCTTCTTCCTTCTTCCATGCAAGAGGTGGTTCAGGTGTCGGTCATGGCTTCGCGATAGCGATCGCCGGCGCCGAGATAGGCCGCGAGCACCCGCGGGTCCCGCCGCAGTTGCTCGGCTGCACCCGAAGCGACGACATTACCGACCTCAAGCACGAAACCGCGCTCGGCCACCGACAGCGCGAGATTGGCGTTCTGCTCGACCAGAATGCCGGTCATGCCGGCGGCCTTGAGGCGGTCGATCGCCTCGAAAATTTCCTCGGTGATGCGTGGCGCGAGCCCGGTGGACGGCTCGTCAAGCATCAGAAGCTGCGGCTCGGCCATCAGCGCGCGGCCGACTGCGACCATCTGCTGCTCGCCGCCCGACAGCGTGCCGGTGAGTTGCTTGCGGCGTTCCTTCAGTTTCGGCAGCAGGGCGTAGATACGTTCCAGCGCGGCCGTCATCTTCGCGCGGCCTTCGTGACGACGCAGAAAGGCGCCGAGCCGCAGGTGATCCTCGACGCTGAGGCCCTGGAACAGTTCGCGCCGTTCCGGCACGATGACGATGCCGCGCGCCACGCGCGCTTCGGGCTTGAGCGCCTTCAAGTCTTCGCCAGCGAAGGTGACCGTGCCGGACGTCTGCTGCAAAACGCCCATCAGGCTGTTGAGCAGCGTCGTCTTGCCGGCGCCGTTCGGGCCGATGAAGGTGATGAACTCGCCGCGCGCCACCGAGAAGCTGATGTCGTCGATGGCGATGGCCTCGCCGTAGCCCACGGTGAGATTGGCGACCTCAAGCAGCTTTGTCACGGCCACCTCCGAGGTATGCGGAAATCACCGCGGGATTGGCCTGCACATCCTTGGGCGATCCCTGCGCGATAATGCGGCCGCGATCGAGCACCACGAGACGCTCGACGCATCCCATCACCAATTCCATGTCGTGCTCGACCAACAGAATGGTGACGCGCTCGGCCTGCAACTGTCGCAAGATTCGCACCAGGGTCAGTTTCTCGGAGAAGCGCAGCCCGGCCGCTGGCTCGTCCAGCAATAGGATTTGCGGATCAGCAACGAGCGCCCGCGCGATCTCGACGATGCGCTGCTTGCCGAGCGGCAGACTGCCGGCGGCGAGATCGGCTTCCGCCGCGAGCCCGACGCGCTCCAGCGCGGCACGCGCACTCGCAAGTGCCTGCCGGTTCTCCTCGCCGTCGAGCGAGAACAGCCCACGAATGAAGCCGGCATCGGTGCGGCAATAGGCGCCGAGCGCGACGTTCTCGATGACGGACAACTCCGGTATCAGTTGCACATGCTGGAACGTGCGTGCCATGCCCCGGCGCACGATCTCATGCCCAGTCGGCAGCTGTTCGCCGAACAATGTCACCCGACCGGCGGTCTGCCGCTGCAGGCCGGAGATGATACTGAACAGCGTGGTCTTGCCGGCGCCGTTCGGACCAATCAGCCCGACGAATTCGCCACGCCTCAATTCCATGCCGATGCCTTCGAGCGCCTGCAAGCCGCCGAAGCGGATGCCGATGTCCTCAAGACGCAACAACACCTCGCTGCGATTTTCCGTCAACACATTGCGCGCGAGACCTTCACCCGCGCGGCTGCGTAGCGTCGGCTTCGGCAGGAAGCGTTCCACCGCCGGCCACAGGCCCTGGGGCCATTTCAGCAACATCACCACGAGAATGACGCCGAACACGATGACCTCGAGATTGCCGGACAGGCCCCAGCGCGCGAGGATGTCCTGCAAGGTCCATTGCGCGCTCTCCAGTGTCAGCGCGCCGATGACGCCGCCGGCCGCACTCATCGGCCCGCCGACCACCGCCATGATCAGCAATTTGAACGAGGTCAACAGCGAAAACGGTGAAGGGCTGACGAAGCGCAGGAGATGGACGTAAAGCGCGCCCGCCAGCGCCGCCAGCACCGCGGAGAACACGAACACCTTGACCCGCAGCAGCGTGGTATCGACGCCGAACGCCTGCGCGAGACCGTCATGGCCTTCGAGCGTGGCGATGGCGCGGCCCGTCCGCGAGGTCCGCAACCGCGACAGGCCGAGTACCGCGAGGAGCGTGATGGTCCAGATCAGTTGCGTGTAGAGGCGATCGTCCGTCAGCGCGAAGCCGAACAGCGACAGCGGTGGAATCTTGTCGAGACCGGACGCGCCGCCGGTCACCTCATGCCAGGCGGTGAAGACGCTGGCGAGCGCGATGCCGTAAGCCAGCGTTGCCAGCGGCAGGTAGTGCCCGCGCAGCCGCAGCGTGATGAAGCCGATCAGCGCGGCGACCAGCGCCGTCGCGCTGACACTCAACACCAACGTTACCAGTGTATCGATGCCATAAGCCCGCGCCACCAGTGCCGATCCATAGGCGCCGAGCCCCATGAAAGCGCCCTGCCCCAGCGAGATCTGCCCGGCCTGCAACAGCAGGACGAGGCCGACGGCGACCAGCGCATAGATTCCGGCATAGGCGAAGATGCCGACATAGAACGACGGCAACACCCACGGCATCGCGAGAAGAACGACGCTCACGGCGAGCGCGAGCCTGGCGCGGGCACTCATCATCTCGCCTCCACGCGCGAGCGCGTGTTGCGCCAGAGCAGGATGGGAATCAGCAGACTAAACACCAGCACGTCGCGATAAGCGCTGGCGACATAGGCCGACGCGGACTCCAGGCCACCGACGATCATCACACCGACCAGCGACAGCGGATAATCGATCAAGCCGCCCATGGCGCCGCCGACGAATCCCTTCAAGCCGACCATGAAGCCCATTTCATAATTGGCGGTGATGAGCGGCGCGAGCAGCATGCCGCTGACGGCGCTGAACGCCGCCGCCAGCAGGAACGCCAGCGCGCCGGTGGCGTTCACCGGGATGCCGCAGAACTGCGCGCCGAGCCGGTTCATCGCCGACGCCTGCAACGCCTTGCCGACCAGCGTGAATTCCGAGAACACATAGAGCCCGCCCATCGCCAGCAATGCCGTGATCAGAATGGCAAAGCTCTGATAGGGAATGAACACCGGCCCCATCATCACGCCGCCGGCCGCAATCGGATCGACCGGATACGGATTGGCGCCCCAGATCAGAAGGCCCAGCCCCTGCACGCTCATCGACACGCCAACCGAGATGATGACGAAGACGATGGTGGTCGCGTTCGGAATCGGATGCACAGTGAAGCGGTAGATCAGCGCGCCGAGCGGCGCGACCAATATCAGCGCCACCACCATCATGCCGATAACCGGCAGATGCAGCGCCAGCGCACCGCGCGTCAGGGCCAGTGCGACAATCCCCGCCACGATCAGTCCACCCGCATAGAGCGAGGCCTGCCGCCAGTCGCGCCGCCAGCGGCCGGCGTCCAGAATGGCGCAGAGCGCAAGCCCACCGATCAAGAGATACAGTGTCCCGGGCATCCGGCCCTGCAACAGATCGGCAAGCGTGAGCGCGCCGAGCATCACATACTCGCCTTGTGCGATGTTCACCACACGCGTAACGGTGAACACCAGCACAAGGCTGAGCGCGAGCAGCGCATAAACGAGGCCGTTGGTCAGACCATCGACCAGTAGAAACAGAACAGTGTCGGTCATGCCTTACTTGGATTCGTACAGGCGGAACTCACCGTTCTTGACCACGGAGATGAAGGTGCTCCGTTGATCGAGACCGAGGTGATCGGTCGGACTGTAGTTGAAGATACCGCCGACGCCGATGAATTCCTTCACGCCCTCGATCTTGTCACGCAGCGCCGCGCGTGAGGCATCGAGATCGTCGAGCCTGGCGCCGCCCTTCACAGCCTCCTCGGCAGCCTTCAACGTGATGTTGCCGGCATCCCAGGACTGGCCGGGGAAGATGTCGACCTTTGGCACGTTGAAGCGCTTCTCATAGAGCGCGGCAAACTTGGTGATGACAGGCTTCAGCGGATTGCTGTCCGGCAAATCCTTGTAGACCAGCACCGGCGTGGTGCCGAGCAGCGCACCTTCGACATCCTGTTTGCCGATCGAGATGAAGGCGTTGTTGGCGGAGCCGCCCGAGTGATAGATCGGCCCGCTATAGCCGACGCGCTTGAGCGCCTGATGCACCAGCGCCGAGGAGGGCGGAATGGCGTGGATATAGACCGCGCCCGGATTGGATTGACGCACCTTGAGCGCCTGCGGCGTGAAGTTGGTGTCGGTGCGCGAGAAGCGCTCGGACGCGACGATCTCGACGCCCTTGGCCTTGGCCACGCTTTGCATCGCGATCCAGCCGCCCTCGCCGAATGAATCCTCGAGGCCGAGGAACGCCACCTTCTTGATGCCGCGCTTGACCATGTCGTCGACGAGGCCGGTGACCTGAAGCTGGTCGGTGCTCGGCGTTTTGAAAATCCAGTGCCGCTCCTTCACCGGCTCGATCACGCTCTGACCGAGCGCCAGCGAGATGTTCGGCACCTTCGCCTGCGTCACGGTTTCCAGAATCGCCATCGAAGTCGGCGTCGTGGTGCAGCAGATCACCACATGCGCGCGATCCTCGGTGATCAGCTTGCGGACGTTATTGACAGCCTTGGTCGGGTCCGATCCGTCATCATAGGTGATGAACTTGACGGTGAACGGCAGGCTGGTGTCGTTAGCAAGCTGCTCCTGCAGCAGTTCCAGCGCATTCTTTTCCGGCAGGCCGAGCGCCGAAGCCGGGCCGGTCATCGCCACCACCGAACCGATGCGCAGTTCGGGCTTGTCGGCGGCGTGCGCCGAGATCGAGATTGCCAATGCCGCCGCGGCCGCAGCGACTGAAAGGATTTTCATATTTCACTCCCCAATAAGATCAACAGAGCAAGATTTGCGACGAAGACGGCACGCGAGCGTGCGGGCCGCCTCGGTCGAACGTGATGATCGCGTCTTCTCCGGGCGCGTCAGTCGAGAACGTAGGTCGGGATCGCCGGCAACAGCGGCGGCTTGGTGTCCTGCATCGCGGTGCCGTCAAACGTCTCCACCGCCATGGATTCCTCGAACCAGCGACGCGGCGGCGGCGCACCCCACAAGGTCTGCCGCACCGGATTGTTGAGATTCCACCGGATCGGCTCCGCCGCGGTGTTCCCGGTGAGATAATCGCCGGTGTAAAGCTCGAAGCGGTTGCCGTCGGGATCGCGCACATAAACGAACAGCGCATTGGAAATGCCGTGACGCGCCGGCCCGCGCTCGAGGCTGTCGGCATAGCCGGCACCGGCGAGTATGTCGCAGGCGCGGATGATCGATAGCGTGTCAGGCAGCGAGAACCCGACGTGATGCGCGGCCGGCCCCGCTCCGGTCATCACGGCAATGTCGTGCACGGTCGATTTGCGAAACAGCCAGCTCGCCCAGATGCGCTTCTCGGGCGGATCGGATTCGGTCAGTTCGGCGCAACCGAAGCCCAGTTCCTGCGTGTACCACTCGTAGCCTGCCTGCGCGTCCGGCGTCAGCACGTTGGCATGATCGATGCGGGTCGGCGAAGCGCCTTTGTGCAGGTGATATTGCTTCACCAGCCATGGCACCTGTGCGATCTCGGCGTAATAGTCGATGATGAAACCGAACGGGTCCTGCATGCGCAAGGTACGGCCCTGGCCAAGCAGGTCGTTGCCGGCCCAGCGTGTCGACAGGCCGAGCTCCTCGAAACGGGCCTTCATGCGGTCGAGACCGCCCTCCTCGCTCACCACGAAGCCAATGTGACCGACGCCGGCGGAATCCGCCTTGCGCAGCACGAAGGTATGATGCTGCTTGTCCTCGGTGCAACGCAGATAGATACGGTTGTCGTCGCGGGCGGTCTCGTGCAGTCCGATCAGGTTGACATAGAAGTCGCGCGCCCGCTCGAGATCGGTGGTGCGAAACTCGATATGTCCCAACTTCTGGATATTGGCGATGTCCTTGATGCGGCCAGTGCTCACGGTCATTCCCTTGCTCGTTTCAGCGGCGGTGCTGGCTGGCAGGTTAACGGGCGGCCAAAGCGCGTCTGTATCAGCCGCTACCAAGCGCCGATATTCTTTGTTGCAGCCGCCCTCCTGGCCGGAACGCTATTTCGGTGCGTAGGCCACCGCCTTGATCTCGATGACGAGGCCCGGCCGCGCCAGGCCGGCGATTTCGAGAATGGTCCAGGTCGGATACGGCTCGCGGATGTAGCGGCTCTTGATCTCGACGAACTTGCCGAGATGATTCTGTAACCCAACGTGATAGCTGACCAGTTCGACGATATCGTCGAGCGAGGCGCCAGCCTCCTCCATCACGATCTTGAGCCGGTCGAAGGCATTGACGATCTGCCCCTCGTCGCTGGCCGGCATCGAACCATCCGGATTAAGGCCGATCTGGCCGGCGACATAGAGAAAGTCACCCGCACGCACCGCCGGCGAATAACCGAACTTCTTGAAGATCGTCGATCCATCCGGCGTCGCGAAGATCGGATTGGTGGAGTTGATGGCTTGTTTCTTCATTATGGTCTCCGGTGGTCGAAATCAGATGCGCGCGGTCGGCGGTAGCGGCAGGTCGAGCAGCAGGCGGCCATAAGGCTCGCCAATGGCGTCGGGTTGTAGCAGCATGTGGCTGCTCATGGCGTGAACGTCCCGGAACAACCGCTCGATCCGCGTGCCGCTCGGCAGCACCGAGCCGCCGAGTGCCGCGAACAGCCGCTGCGTAGTCTGCAAGGCAAGTCGCGATGCTACGGCAAAGCGAGTGCGCATGGCGGCGCGTTGGATCAGGCTGACAGGTCCCGCTCGCGCGGCGTCAAGAATCTCATCCGCGTCGTCGAGCAGCGAACGGCGCAGGATCGCCAATGTTGCCTCGCTGGTCGCGGCCTCGATTTGCGCGACACGATCTTCCACCAGCGCCTTCTGCGCCGCCGGGCTGACCTTCGCCTTGGCGATGGCGCGAAACTCTTCCACCACCGCCGAAGCGACGCCGAGCGTCGGCGCCAGCGTCGACATGGCATTGATGGGGTTCAGCGGCGCGGCGGTGATCGCGTCATGCTGCGGACAGGTCGGATGACAACCGCCGTCCTGCAGCACCTGCCAGTTCATCCAGCGATGCGCGGGCACGAACGCCCTCGTCAGTGAGATATCCTTGCTGCCGGTGCCGCGCATGCCGAGCACGTTCCAGCTCGCCTGATCGATAACGAAAGCATCCGTCGGCACCAGCACCACATGCGGCACCATCTGCCCGTCGATCGGGATCGGCACTAGAAGGCCCGCCCAGGTCGCGACATCGATGCCGGAGGCATAGCGCCAGCGGCCGCTGAGCAGCATGCCGCCGTCCACCGGCTCGGCCACCAGATCCTGCCCGACACCGCCGGTCAGAAGCGACACGATGGTCGGCTTGCCGGAGAGAAAGACGTCGCGCTGGGCTTCCGCCGAGAATTTCCCGATCATCACCACGTTGGCGCTGGAGAGGCCGAGAATCCACGCGGTGGACGAACAGCCACGCGCGATCTCGTAGGTTGCTTCCCATGCAGCGCGCGGATCGAGCCCGAGACCGCCATACAGGCTCGGCTGGGTGATGCGGAACAGATCGTTTACCACCAGCCGCTCCACCACTTCGGGCAAAAGACTGCGGCGCTGTTCGATCTCGGCAGCCTTGCCTTGCAGCCAGTCCCGCATTCCGGCCGCATTGGCCACGACGATTGCGGCGCTGACGCTGCCTCCCTCCGCTGGCCGGTTCTCCGCTTGCGCAAGTGCCATTGACGCCATCGGCTCCATCCGAAAAACTGATGCGCTAACGCTAGCCTGTCTGATTTCTTCCGGGCTGTATCGCCCTATACGAGATGGCGCATCTTTTCCGTTCAATCTGGGATCATGCCCCCGACCACACATTCCATGACGAAAGAGAAACTCGGCACATGGCGTATCGATCGGCAACTCGTCGAACAGATCAGCCGACACGCCGCCTTTGGCCGCCGCCGCAAATTCAAGAAAAACACCGTGCTCTACGAGCAGGGTGAAGTCTCGACGCGGTTTTATTTCGTGTTGAAAGGATTGGTGCAGATCTCGATCTTTCGCGCCGACGGCTCCGAGGTCGTGCTGGAATTGATGGGACCGGAAACCATTTGCGGCGAGGGCTCGGCCTTTGACGGCCTTCCACGTTTCTCTAGCGCAGCCGCGATCGAGGATACCGAGGCGATCGAATTCGACACTTCGAAGATGACGGAGATCTTCCGCGCGCACCCGGAGTTCGCTACCTCGCTGCTCCGCGTGACCAGTCTGAAGCAGCGCGTCGTCACCATCCGCCTCAAACACCTCGCATCGCGCGAGCCGCAGGACCGTATCATGGAGCTGCTGACGCGCCTCGAGGAGATGTTCGCGATCGATCATCCGAAAGGACGGCTATTGGTCACTCACGTCACGCACGAGCAGATCGCGACCATGACCGGCACGTCACGCGTGACGGTGACGCGTACCTTGCAACGGCTGCGCGAACAGAATCGCATCGATATCGTCGACGGGCACATCCTGCTGAAGCGACGAGCCGGCACGAACTAATGCATCTCGGAGCAATCTCAACTCAGGCTCTGTCGCTCATGGTCGCTCGTCATTGCGAGGAGCGTTAGAGGCTTTCCGCTTTTGATGGAATCATCGGTCATGCACGGACTTGATCCGCGCATCCATCTTCTTCAAGAACGATGGATTGCCGGGTCAAGTCCGGCAACGACGTTTTCGCCTAAACAGGAAACGCTCTGGCGACGAAGCAATCCAGTCTTTGCTCAATGGCTTTCTGGGATTGCTTCGCGGAGCCTGTGCTCGGACAACGCGAAGCGTTGATCCGAGTGCTCGCAATGACGATTGAATTTCGATCCACCATGCGCTGTATTGCCTCGCACGAATCAGCCTTGCTATCCGCACGCACCGGCCGGATGCGGATGCATGACGCTATAGCGGCCTTCATGATAGAGCAGCGGCCGCTTCGCCGTCGGGGGGCCGACGATCTCCCGCACCGCGCCGACGATGATGGTGTGATCGCCGCCTGGATAGGTGCTTGCGACCTCGCAAAACATCGCCGCGTTGCAGTCCGGAATCGTGAACCATTCAAGATGCCCGCGACATGCGTTCATGTTCCAGGCCTCGGTCTGGCCGGCGAAATAACCGGAGATATGCTGCTGCGCGTCCGACAGAATGTTGACTGAAAACGAGCCTCGGGCGATTACAGCGCGCCCCGCCCGGCTTTCGTTGTGCGCACAAAACAGGAGAAGCGGCGGATCGAGACTGAGAGATGTGAGTGAATTCACCGTCAGTCCGATCGGTCCCTGCTCTCCAGCCGTCAGCACCACCGCAACCCCGGTGGCGAAACGCCCCATCAGGCGACGAAACGTCAAGGCAGCAGCATCGGTCATCCGCATTGTCCGGTCATTGCATCGGCCGGAGCATGACGGATTGCGTCAGGGAATGTCGTATCGCGGTACACAGGCCGCGAAGGGCGTTTAGGCCTGCGCGTGCAGGCCATCCGCGCGTTGCGATCGCACCAATTCGTATTGGCCGCGCTGGCAGCGCACCGCGCCATCGCGTCGCAGTTTTTGCATCGCGCGTGTCACGGTGATGCGCGAGGCGCCGATCAGATTGGCGATCTGTTGATGCGTCAGAACGATGGTGGGTGCATCGGGCGTCGTGATCTGCGACAGGAGTTCGGTGATACGAACCTCCGGCGAGGCCTGCGTCACCTGCGCCAGCCGCATCGCCAGCATGCGCTGCTTCAGCGCGATGGTCTGGACCACCAACGGCGAGAGCTGCGCATGCGAAGACATCAGCTTGCAAAAATCCGACGCCGGAATCACCAGCACTTCGCAATCCTCCAGCACGCTGGCGCTGGAAAATCGCGGCAGGCCGTCGAAGGCCGCGCCCTCGCCGCAAAGCGCGCCGGAGCCGACGATATCGATCAGCAATTCCTGCCCATCGGGGCGCAGCATGGTGATGCCAACGCGGCCCGAGATGACAACAAATACTTGATCGCTGACTTCGTCCTGCCGATAGAGTGCACGCCCCTTGGCGAACCTGCGACGGGCTAACGCCGGCGCAATGCCGAGAAGATAGGCCAGCATCGCCTGCGGCACACGCAACGTCTCGCTGACGCCCCGACGCCTCGCAGGGGATAGCACAGCCTGGATCTGGGACATCCCGTCACTCCTTGAACAAGACCGGACAGCGATCGCAGCCGGCATGCCGCCGTTATATCACCGCGCCGTGGTCCGCAGCCACTGCGTCATTGCCTCATGCTCGGCCTGCGCGGCCTCGCACACCGCCCGCGCACGCACAAAGCCGTGAATGAGCCCCAGCCCGGGCCGGAACGTCACGGGAACACCTGCGGCTGTCAGCCGTTCCGCATAGACGTGGCCATCATCACGCAAGGGATCGTGCTCGGCCACCACGACGAAGGCCGGCGGCAAGTTCGACAGATCCTCGCAGCGCATCGGAACGGCCAGCGGATTTTCGCGCTGCTGCGCGTCGGGGCAATACTGATTCCAGAACCAGACCATCTCTGCCGCCTTCAGGTAAGGCGCCTGAGCTTCGCTGATATAGGACGGACGCTGGAAATCGTCGTCGACACATGGATAAAGCAGCAACTGCCCGCGCAACCGCAGAGGACCGTCGCGAAACGCGATCGTCATCGCGGCGGCGAGATTGCCGCCGGCAGAATCGCCACCGACAAAAATGGCCGCCGGATCGGCACTGATCGCAGCCGCATTGGCGAAGGTCCAGGCGACGACCGCGCGGCAATCCGCCATCGGCGCTGGAAACGGATGCTCCGGCGCACGGGCGTAATCCACGCTGATGACCACGCAAGGGGTGTCTGCGGCAATCGCGGCGGTGATCGAATCGTGGCTGTCGATGCTGCCGATCACCCATCCGCCGCCGTGCATGTAAACCAGCGCGGGTAACGGCTGCGACGCACGCGGACGATAGATGCGCACGCGCACCGGCCGCGGGCCGTCAATGATCCGGGTCTCGACATCGAGACCATCCGGATACGGCGCACGCGCCGCAGCCGACAGTCGCTCGACGCGCTCGCGCCAGACATCGACCGGCAGCGACAACGCCGGCTCCGGCCAAGCCTCCTCAAGTTTGGCGATGAACGGAGCAAGCTGCGGATCGATAGCCATGAGCTGAGTATCCTGAGAGCGACAAAAACGAACTAGACGCTGCCGTGAACGACGCGTTCGCCGACCATGGTCGGCGAAGCAGAAGATATGATCGACGTCATGCGGGCTTATTCTGCGCGCTCCCTATCGCCTCCGACTTGGCGCGCGTGGTGCGGGCACCTTCGATCCAGCCGAGCTTGACGCAAAGCCAGATGAAAACGCGCTCGCCCAGCCCGCCGATGCCCGCCGGAATCACTACAAGCGTGACGATCAGCGCGCCGCCGAAAACCAACCCGCCGAGCGAGACATCGATGTCGCTGGCCCAGATCGGCACGAACTGGATGAACATCGCGCCGACGATAGCGCCATTGAGCGAGGTGATTCCCCCCACAACCGCGCCGACAAACAAGCTAAGGCTCATCATGACGTTAAAGGTGTCGGGCGATACGAAGCCGACGATCATGGCGTAAAGCGAGCCGGCAACGCCCGCGTAAAGGCTGCTCATCGCGAAGGTCGCGGTCGTCAGCGTCGCACGATCGACACCCATCACCGCCCCGACCAATTGATTGTCGCGCGCCGCGACCAGCGCGCGCCGTAGTGGCCCGGACAGAATGCGGCGCGCCACGATATAAAGCGCCGCGGCGATGGCGAGACAGACGAAATAGATCCACTGCGAATCGTCGAGCGGCAGGAAGGCTGGCGCTTCCGGATTGCCAACATTGAGCCCTTGCACGCCTCCAGTGAATCCATCGAACCGCTTCAGCACCGGCGGCACCGTAATCGACAACACCAGCGTGCCAAGCGCCAGATAAAGGCCATGCAATCGCAGCGCCGGAAAACCGAGGCACCAGCCGGCGACCCAGCTCAACACAGCGGAGACCGGAATGGTCGCATAAGGATTCCAACCGTAACGCACCACCAGGATCGCCGTCGTGTAGGCGCCGAGCGCGACGAAAGCCGCATGGCCGAGCGTGATAGCTCCGCCAAACCCAGTCACCAGATTGATGCCGACAATAGCGATGGCGAACACCAGTACCGTTGCGAACTGGCTGACCAGATAGCTCGGGATAACGAACGGAATGACGTAGAGGAAGACGGCAGTGAGGACGGCTGCGACCACGACGCGAACAACAACCGGCAGTTTCGGTTTGACGACAATGCTCATAGCCGCACGACTTTCTTTCGGCCGAACAATCCATCCGGCTTGATCAGCAATGTTCCGAAAATCAGAACCAGCGCCACGATGATCTTGAGATCAGGCCCGATCCACGGAATGTACGTGCCGACCAGGTTCTCCACGACGCCGACCAGAAGGCCACCGACAACCGCGCCGACCACACTGTCGAAGCCGCCAAGCGTCGCTGCCGCGAAAGCGTAGATGATGACGCCGAACATCATCGTCGGATTGAGAAAGACTCGCGGTGCCACCAGAATGCCCGACAATGCGCCGAGCGCTGCGGCAATGCCCCAGCCGATCAGCAGCATCACCGGCACCGAGACGCCGACCAGAATAGCGGAATCCGGCGTAGAGGCCGCGCCGCGCATCGCCAGCCCCACCTTGGTTGTTTCGAACAGGAGATAGAGCAGCAACAGCACAGCGCCGACAACGGCGATGATCCCCGCCGTCTCCGCCGACACGGTGAACGAGCCGAGTTGCAGATGCGCTTTCGGAAACAGGCTCGGCAGCGCCTTGATGGTGTAGGTCCACACGAAGCCGGCGAGACTGTTGAGCGCGAGATACAAACCGATCAATACGCTGACGACCGTGAGCAGACTGGCATGGGATAGCGGCTTGACGATGGTGGCATACAGCAACGCGCCGGCAATAAACGATATGACGATGCTGACGAGCGCCGCCGGCACCAGCGGCATGCCCCACGCCATCAACTGCCAGACAAGATAAGCGGACAACATCGCCATTTCGCCTTGCGCAAAATTGACGATGCCGGTGGAGCGATAGCTGAAAACGAGCGCGAGCGCGAGCGACGCGTAGATCGCACCATCGGCAAGGCCGTCGACAATCTGGCTGGCGAAGAGATTCATTCATACCCCAAATAGATGCGACGAACCTCGTCATTGCCCGCAAGATTCTGTGCGGAATCCCGCAACACAATCTCCCCGCTTTCGAGAACCACGCCGGAATCCGCCACATCGAGCGCAAGATTGGCGCTCTGTTCGACGATCAGCATCGTCATGCCGGCTTCTTCACGAATGGCAGCGAGCGTCTTGAACAGTCCTTGCGTGATGATCGGCGCCAAGCCCAGCGACGGTTCATCGAGCAGAAGCAGCCGCGGTCGCAGCATCAGCGCGCGGGTGATCGCCAACATCTGCTGCTCGCCGCCGGAAAGACTTCCGGCCTGCTGCGACAGCCGTTCGCGCAAACGCGGAAAGAATGTCAGCCAGCGCTCGCGATCCTGCCGCGCTTCCGCGCCCGTGCGCAGATAAGCGCCGAGCCGGATGTTTTCGTCGACCGTCAGATCAGCAAAGGTACCGCGCCCCTGCGGCACATGGGCGACGCCCGCCGCGACGATCCTGCGCGCCGACAGGTGGTCAATGCGCGCGCCGTCGAACACGATCGTGCCTTCGCGAGCAATGGTGCCCGAAATCGCGCGGAGCAGCGTGGTCTTGCCGGCGCCGTTCGCGCCGAGCACCACTTGAATTTGCCGCTCGTCGACGTCCAAATCGATACCGTGCAGCACGCTGCGCGCACCGTAGCCGGCGTGCATTCCCTTGATACTGAGCAAGCTCATGCCGCCGCTCCCAGATAAGCGGCCGCGACATTCGGATCGGCCTTCACTTCGGCCGGCGTTCCGTCGGCGATCTTGATGCCGTTCTCCAGCACCACGACCCGATCCGAAATCCGCATCAGCATCCGCATGTGATGCTCGACCAGCAGCACGGTCAGGCCATAGCGCTGCCGCACCCGCAGGATGACATCGGATAGTTCGTCGACTTCGCCATGCGAAAGCCCGTTCGCCGGCTCATCCAGCATCAGAAGGCGTGGGTGCGAAATCAGTGCGCGGGCAAACTCGATCCGCTTCAGGGTGCCAAACGGCAGGCCACCGGCAAGATGATCGGCAACGTTCGACAGTCCGAGATCATGGAGAATCGCACGTGCTTCCTCCTCGGTCACGCCAGGATCGATCACCGCACCCTTGCCGAAGATGGCGTTGATGAAGTCCGGTTGCAGCCGATGATGCGCGCCGAGCAACACGTTTTCCGTCACCGACATGGTGCCGAACAAGCCGACGTTCTGAAGCGTGCGCGCAACGCCCAGACCGATGATGCGGTTTGCCGGCAATGCGGTGATGTCCTGCCCGGCAAAATGGATCGTTCCCCGGCTCACCTGATAGATCCGCGAGATCGCGTTGAACAGCGTGGTCTTACCGGCACCGTTCGGCCCGATCAGCCCGCAGATGTTTCCCTCCGCGACATCCAACGAAACGTCCTGCAGCGCTCGGACGCCACCGAATTCGATGCCGACGTCGCGAACTTGCAGCAAGGCGGTCACCGGCTCTTGTCCTTGTCGAAGATCGCCTTCGGCATGCGGGCGTGGATACCGTTGACGCCGTTGACGAGTTGGGTCACCAGCAGGTCGGCTTGTAGCGAGCACAACGCATAGGCGTCGGAGCGCGTCATGTTGTTGGTGGCGACCATCAGGTCGACCATGTCGAGCACCGCCTGCCGCGCCGCTTCGCGCAGGTCCTCATGCAGCCCCATGGTGATGAAGTATTCCCGCGTCTCGGCCCACGGCCGCACGATCGAGCGGCCCTTAATGACCGACAGTTTGAGACGCGCCGCGGTCATCGCCGTCTCGAGCGCGGTCTGCACCACCTCGCCCGAGCCCTGCGCCGCGTGGGCATCACCGGCGTAGAACCCGGCGCCCTCGACGAACACCGGAAGATAGAGCACGCTGCCCGCGACCAGATCGGCGCAGTCGATGTTGCCGCCGAAATTGCCCGGGATCGCCGAACTGCGCGGCGAATCATCCAGCGGCGGCAGCACGCCCATGATGCCCAGGAACGGCCGCAGCGGAATCCTGATGCCATCGCCGAACCGCGCGGTCATGGTCCGCCGGTCAAGCTCGAAATGGCGCAACTCGGCATCCTGAAAAATATCGCCGAGCAGGCCGCGGCTGCGCCCGCCCGGAAAAATCAGGTTGATGCCATGATCGGCGATCTCGAGGCTCTCGATCTCCACCTTGAGGACATCGCCGGGGCGCGCGGTTTCGATTGCGATCGGCCCGGTGAGGCTGTGCGGCCCGCGCCCCTCCGCGCGAAACCGTTCGCGCAGCGCCATCGCCTGCTCGAGCTCGAGCGACGGCCCGCCGGCATTGTCCCACATCGCCCAGGTATCGAGGATCACCGTATCGCCCGACGCGACTGTGTGAACGGCCTTCGCCTTCGGATCGATGACCCCGCCCTGCACGGTGGCCGCGCAGGCTTTGAGAACATGAACCGTCATCAATCGGCCTGCGTTGTCGCCGCTTCGGCGGCAAAGACCTGCAGCCGCATTGGCGTGCAGCGGCCGCCGTTGATCTGGCTGACATGCTCCTCGGGACAATTGGAGATCGCGATCAGACAATCGATCTCCGCACGCAACTCGACATAATCGCCCGCCTTCGACACCGGCGTTTCGGCGACCCAGGAATGGCTGCCGCAGTCGTGGTGATAGTTCATGAAGAAATCGATGGTGTCGGGAATATCCTCCGGCAGAATGCCGTAGGGCGCCATGATGCCACTGATGATCTCGTGGCAGCCGTCGATGCCGGTCAGGCCAAAACTCTCGTAGAAGCGGCGGTTGCACATGCGCTGATTGACCTTGTGAACACCCTTCGGTTCAGGCGTTTCCTTGATGATGGTCATCAGCGGCGTATAGATGGTGGACATCAACACGTCGCCTTCGGTCAGAAAGTCTTTCGACATGGCAACCGTCGGCTCCGCGCGTCCGGCGCGGCGCGCGCTATACTGCATCGCATAGCGCGTCGTGGAATAGGACAGCGACAGCCGGTCGCGATAGTTGTTGGCATTGAAGATCGCCACATCGACGACCTGCTGCCCTTCCAAATCAGTAATCCTGAACACCTCACCCTGGCGGACGATCAACGCTCGCCCGGTTTTCGGAGGAAGGATTTCGTTGAGCAACTCGGTAGCCATGTTCGACCACGCCCTTACTTGGCCTGATGAGGGGTCTTGCCCTCATACTTCGTGATGACGTCGCCGACCGGGACCCAGCTTCCCTTGCTGTAGCGAACCACTTGCATCGATTCGATGTAGAACGGGTCGCGCTCACCGTCGACGCAGGCCTTGACGCCGGGGACGAGGCCTAGCACCGCAACGCCGCACAAATGCCGCGCGGAGTCCATGATGCCGGCATGCGTCGGCGCCTTGGCCTTCTCGAGCACGGCCACCATGGTCTGCGCCTGGCCGAAGCCAACCATCGTCATCGGGTCGTCAAGGTTGAGACCCGAGCTGGCGAACTTGGTACCGATCTCACGATAGGCTTTCATGTCCTTAGTTTCGGCATAGTCCTTGGTGGTCGGGTCCATCTGTGCAATCGCCGAATAGACGCCTTCAGAAGCCTCCTCACCGGCCGGCTCCATCACGGTCTTCTTCGAAGCGCTGATGTTGGTGACGATCACCATCGGCCGCCATGAGGTATCCTGCACCTTGCGCAAGGTCTGCGCCGTGAATTTCGGAACCGCGAACACCAGCAGCACATCGGCATTGGTCGCCGCGAGGTTGGAGACCTGCGAATCCACCGTCGGCGAAGTCACTTCGTAGGATTGCGCGGCTGCGATAGTGATGCCGCTGCCCTCAGCCGCATGCCTGAATGCATTCAGCAGTTCTTTGCCGAAGTCATCATTCTGATAAATGATCGCGACCCTGGCATCGGCCTTCTTCGATTTCACGAACTCCGCGAAAATGCTGCCCTCGGTGGTGTAGGCCGCCTGCCAGCCGATGGTCCAGGGAAACGCCTTGGAGTCGGTGCTGAATGCCGACAGGCCGCTGCCGACGAAGAGCTGCGGCACGCCGCGCTTGTTGACGTAATCACGGATTGCCAAACCGGTTGCGCTGCCAAGCGGGCCGATGATCAACGCAACCTGATCGCGCTCAACCAGACGGCGAGTTTGCTCCACGGTGCGCGGCGGCGAATAGCCGTCGTCATAATAGACGTAGGAGATCTTGCGGCGCTTGCCATCGCCCATCATCACGCCGCCATCGCGATCATTGATGTACTTGAAGTAGGCATCCTGCATGGCGCAGATCGTAACGAACGACGCGATAGGTCCCGTGCTCGGACAAATACCGCCGATCTTGATTTCGGTATCGGTAATTCCCGGCGATGCCTTGTCAGCCGCTGCAGCGCCTGTCGCGGTGATCACCAGCACCGACGCGGCTGCTGCAAGAGCCGGCTTGATCCAGTCAAAGACATTCCGCATCTGAAAGCTTCCCCTCATCGACGACATTGCCGCCATTGTTTCCTGTTGCTGTTTCAAATCCATGGTTATCGGCGCATGACATCGCACCGGGCGAACTGCAAGCGCAGGTCCGTGGCAGTCTTCTTGGTTAAATCGATAAGTCAGCAGCCCCTTATGCGACGGAGCCTTTGCCCTGAAGCGATTCGACGAGCTTATTGACCGCAACGGTGGCACCCTTGCCGGCTTCGTTGCCGAAGATCAGCCGGGCGAACTGGCCGCCGAGATAGGGATGCAGGCCGAGATCGTAGAGCGCGAGGAAGTTGCGCGTTTCGATCGCGTGCCGCTCGTCTTTCCGCAACGGATAGCGGTCGAGCACCGCGGCCTCGTTGATCGCAAACTCTTCCCGCAGTTGCGGTGACCATTTCAGGTCCTGAATCAGATCGTGCGTGGCGAGTGACGCTCTGAACTTCTCGAGGCCCATGACCCTCTCCTCCTCACGCCGCGCGGGACTTCGGCATGTTCGGGCTCATGTCCCACAACACCCCGCCGACGCCGCACTTGAAGTCCTTGTGCACCGTGTAGCCAAAGCTCTTGCCCGGCTTCGCGCCGATCGCGCCCAGCACCACCACCCAGGCCAGCAGCTCCGCCGTGCCGCCGGAGCCGGCCGCCTCCATCTTCTCCAGCGTCAGCTCATCGAGCAGCTTCTCGTGATCGCCGGAGGCGACCAGGTCGAGGAACCAGCGGTCGAACGCCTCGTCGATGAAGTAATAACGCGCCCCGCCCGGCTCATGGCTGAGGCCGCCGGAGCCCAATAGCGCCACCCGCATCTCCGCCGGCAGATCCTCGCGGATAAAATCGCCGAGCGCCTTGCCGACCTCATAACAGCGGCGCTGATCCGGGATCGGCGGCACCGTGCAGTTCTGCAGCACCGGCACCATCGGAATGCCGGAGCCCGCCACATTGGTCAGCAGCACCGGCACCGAGATGTTGTCGTCGAACTTCAGGTTCTCGGTCTGCGCGAACATCCGGATGCCGCGCTTGGTCATGCCGTCGAACAGCGCCGCCGCCACCTCCGGCGACCCCTTCACGGTATAGTCCTCGCAGCCGATCCACGGCTTGAACCATTCGTAAGGGCCGCGATGCTCCGCCGCCATGCCGATCAGGAAGTCGGGATAGGTCCGCACCCGGCTGTTGGCGAGATGGTCGTTGGCGAACACGATCAGCACGTCCGCCCTGGCCGCGGCCATGGCATCGGCGAGGCTGCGGTAGGTGTGCGCCACCACGTCCCTGACGTCGGCGGGCGCCGCCTCCAGCAGTCCGATCAAACCCGGCGCGTGCGGCGCGCCGGCGGCGTAGACGATCTCGGCCATCGCGGTCTCCTTCCCGATCCAAACCTGCTTTATATTTCCAATCGTGTCAATATTTTCGAAAATCTCTTTCTGCTTGGATTCACAACCCCGCTGCCCCATATTTGCTGCCAGATTCGTCATATACAGGCGCAGCCATGCGGAACACCTCCAAACCACCGACCCGCAAATGGGGCCCGAGCCTGCATCCGTCCCGCGACGAAACCCCCAAAACCCTGGCCGGCCGCGTCGCCCAGCAGTTGCGCCGCGACATCATCCGCCATCATCTCGAGCCCGGCGAGCGGCTGCAATTCGAGAAGCTGAGCAAGCGCTACGACGTCGGCACCAGTCCCTTGCGCGAGGCGCTGTTCCAGGTGGCGGCGCAGGGCCTCGTCGTCGCCGAGGATCACAAGGGCTTTGTCGTCGCGCCGATTCACTTCGACGAGATGCTGGACGTCTCCAACCTCCGCGCCAACCTCGAGACCTACGCCATCCGCGGTTCGATTCGGGAGGGCCGCGAGGACTGGGAGGTCGACCTGCTCTCCGCGTTCCACCGCCTCAAGCTCGCCGGCATCGCAGTCGCCGCCGACCAGGACGACGAGGACCTGCGCACCGAGTGGGAGGACCGCCACCGCGCCTTCCACTACGCGCTGTGCAAGGGCTGCGGCTCGCCGTGGCTGCTGCACTTCTTCGACGAACTCTACGACCACATGGAGCGCTATCGCCGCTACTTCTGGAAATATGCCGAACGCGCGGTGGCCGCCGACAACGAGCACGAGGCCATCATGAAGGCTGCGCTCGACCGCGACGAGGAACGCGCCGCAACCCTGCTCCAGGCCCACTTCCAGAAACAGGCCCGCCTCACCATGAACCTCCGCAAAAAGGTCGAACGCGCAACAGCCGCCGCGGCGGGATGAAATCAATCACGCACAGTCTACGACCTTGGCCGGGGATTCCTTGCGAGGCCAATTTGTCATGACATGTCTTCATTTCGGCGAGAGCTGTGAAGATCGAATCACGCTAAGAATCCGTTCGCGGCACAGGCTGGCGACGCGTATCGATTCGTGATTTCGAGATACTCGCCCCATTCAGAAGCATCGTGCCCAGGGCAGAATGCCCGAAGCCAGGAGATCGTCGGTGGCCACGAGAAAGCAGGTCAGGAAATCCCCCGGCAAACAATCGGGATCGACCACAACCGCCAAGCCACATAAGCTCAGCGCGATCGGCTCGCTCGACGACTTCATTCCCTACAAGCTGTCGGTCGTTGCCAATCGCGTCTCGCAATCGATCGGCCGGTTGTTCGAAACTCAATTCAACCTGCAAATGCCCGAATGGCGCATTCTCATGGCGCTGTACGCCTATGGGACGTTGTCTTTTTTTGAAGTGGTGGGACGCACCAGCATGGACAAGGCACGCGTGTCACGCGCGCAACGCCGGCTGGTTGATCTGAAGATGATCACGTTGCAGAACGATCCGAACGACGGCCGGCGGATATTCCTGTCGATCACGCGCGATGGCGCTAAAATGTGCAAGAGTATTCTGCCGGAGGCGGCGCGCACACAAGCCTGGTTTCTCGAGGGCTTGTCGGACACCGAGCAAGCACAGCTCGATGTCATCCTGAACAAGCTGATGGTTCGCAGCCAATTGCTGCAAGGACCGAACGCGTCGTTCGACATCGGCGACGGCAACGACGATTGACGGCCGTCGGTTCCGAGAGACTAAGCGACGTCGAGCACATCCGTTGAAATACCCAGCTTGGTCAGGGCTTGCGCGTAAGATGCCTTCGGCTCGCGCACGTCGAAATGCACTGTCGACATCCCGACTTTCTCAGCGCCATCGATGTTGCGCCGCTGGTCATCGACGAAGACGCATTGGTCGGCCGGCAGCTTCAGAGCTTCGAGGCACAGTTGGTAGGCACGCGGGTCCGGTTTCAGGATCCCGGTGTAGGTCGCATCGATGACCACGTCGAAATTACTCAGAAGCGGAAAACGCTTGGTGAAGCCTGCCCCATAAAACAAATCGAGTTCATTCGATAAAATCGCGAGGCGCTTGCCGGCAGCGGCGGCGGCTTCGATGGTCCGGACCGCTTCCGGCCGCATCGTCGTCATCGGATCGTCGCCTCGTGCCCGGCGCACGAAATCGCTCATCTCCCATTGTTCGCCGAACAGACTGCCGACTTCAGCGACCCGCATGCGCCAGTAGTCGCGCTCCGTGATGCGGTTTTCCTGCATGTCGACCCACAAGGAATCCGACGCAGGATCGAACGGCCCGCGCCATGTCAGGCTACCGGACGCGAGTCCCAATGCCCGCTCCGTAATCGGATGAGTTTCGAACATCGTCCGCGAAATGACACCCCCGAAATCGAGAACAAGCGCCTGCTTCTCTGTTGTCATCGGAGTGAGACCTGCCGGACCTATGATGACGCGGTAACGATTTCCGGCGCGCCCCGCCGGATAATTCCCGCCTTCACCCAATCGTCGAACGTCGCAAGCACCGCATCGGTAAACGATGCGTCGTTGATGTGTCCGTCCAGTTCGAGAACCTCGACCGGCGACTTAAGACCGCCGACGAATTCATCGACGAAAGCGCGATGCGCCTCGGGTTCGTGAAGCGGTTGCCCTTCGCGATCCCATTCCTGAATGCCCACGCGCGGCACGATCACCTTCACCTTGCCCTGCGACGTCGCCAGCTTGCGCGCAATGGTGCGCGCTACGGCGCGCCGTTCCTCGGCTGTCGACACCACGGAGGCGATCAATCGATTATGCTCATGTCGCGAACGATCCGCATAAGTTTGGGGCGTTTCCTTCCACGTCGGCATATCGATCATGTCGATCGCCCCCGGCGCAACGATCTGGGGAATACCCTGACGGCCCGCATTTTCCAGCCGATCGCTGCCGGCCGTGACGATCGAGCCATGAACGTCGTTCGCAAGTTCCTGAAGACAGAGATCGAGAACGGCGGCGAACCTGTTCTGGGCAGCCAGCGACTCGAAGGCACGCCCGCCCATTCCGGTCGAATGAAACACCGCGACCTCATAACCGCGTTGCTCAAGCGCGGGCTTCAGCGCCACGATATAGCGCAATGCGCTGGTGCCGAGCGACGTGATCCCGACAAGCGGCCGGTCCAGCGCCAGCGGCGTCGCACTTCGACAGGCCCCGACGATGGCATTCGCGGCCATTCGCAGCGACGATTTACAGAGACTATTGAGGCCATAGAGCCCGCCCGCCCAGAGGATCGCCATCAGATCGGGCGCCAAACGCTCCGGCGGAACGAGATGAGAGAACGATACGGTCGACACAAGGAATTTGGGAACGCCGACCGGCAACGCCGCGGTGACATCCAGCGCGAGGTCGGTCCCCATGGTGCCGCCGAGCACCAAGACGCCATGCACCCTGCCCTCCCTGAACGCCCGCAACGTCAGTTCGATGGCGCCGCGCGTCATCGCTTGCATGGCGACATTCTCGTCGGCTGAGGCCGCAATTTGCTCGAGCGAGAGCCCGGCCGCGGCAGCCACCTCCCTGTTGGTGATATCCGGCGCGAAACGGGTTTGATCTCTGACGCCGACATCCATGATGACGGCCCGGCCGCCAGCCTCCAGAACGCAATCGCGCAAGAATGCAAGTTCATCAGACTTGGTATCGACGGTACCGATAATCAGCACGCTATCGCGGAGGGCTCTATCGTTAGCATTCATGTAAGGGACACACTTCGCGGCTGGACGTCGATTGACCGGGGCTTCTGCATCGGGCGCAACTCGCTTGGCGCTGGTCTTGCATTCGCGGCATAGGACGCACCACCGGCGCGAGGTTCCTCAATGGATATCGATCGCACTCGAACCATATGCATCAACCGATGCCGTCGACACTCTAATGGAATAACGACCGCCCACTCAACGCGCGACCGATACCATCCGCAACCTGGCGAGTTCTCCCATAGAAACCCACCATCAGATCAGATCGTTTCGTTGTCAACAAACTTTTCCAGCGATCACGCTCACCGCTGCCGCCTTGGTTCCGTGCAACTGGTGCCACCCACCACGACCGCAGCCTGCCGAGGGCACGGACGCTAAGGCCACCCACGCCGCGGCATGAGCGTCGTCGATATCGTAGGGATTGTTGATGCTCGCGTCCCAAAGGGGCCGGAATTCTGTCTGCCCGGGATAAGACGTTCATTGCTTGACAGGCCCTTGAGCGGCTTCTTATATGCGCCGCACTCGCCTCGGGAATCCCTCGGCGAGTGCCGTGGCGGGGTAGCTCAGCTGGTTAGAGCACGGGAATCATAATCCTGGGGTCGGGGGTTCGAGTCCCTCTCCCGCTACCATCATAAATTATCATTAAATATCAGCGCCTTATCGCTGCCGGAGGTTCCGACCACTGTGAGACATCTCACGGTGATGTACCCAGGGGACAGCTATGGCGCGCGTCTCCTATCTCGCCCGTCGCGAGGGGCGTTGTTACCTACAAGTTCGTTGCAATCGTCTCACCGCAGCCTTGCTCAACCAGCCTCTGTTTCGGACGTCGTTAAGGACCGCCGACTATCGTCAGGCGCGGCGGTGTGTCGACATACGCCACAACACGTTCACGAAGGTCGTTCGACAAAGGATGCGGCATGGGCTATCGCAATGAGAAGGCCGGGGGCGACCCCGGCCTTCTCTACAATGATGAGATTCGTCGACTCGCAATCGCGCGTTCGACTATTTTCGCTTACTTGGCCTCGGCGCGCTTGGGCGGCGTAGCCGGCCACGACTTGATCAGGGTGTCATAGTCGATGGTCTCGCCCTTTGGCTTCTCGTTCGCCAACTTGCGCTGCGGCGCGACGTTGCCGTCCTTCTCCGATTTTTCATACCAGTATTCGGCGGTCTTCTTCGGATTGAGCTTGGGTCCACAGGCGCCTTGCACGCCTGACTTCTCCAGCCGCTCCATCACAGAATCCTGCGCAGCCGCAAGCGAATCCATCGCCTGTTGCGGGGTCTTCGCACCCGACGCCGCATCGCCGATATTCTGCCACCACAGTTGCGCCAGCTTTGGATAATCCGGAACGTTATTGCCGGTCGGAGTCCACTGCACGCGTGCCGGCGAGCGATAGAACTCGATCAGGCCACCAAGCTTCGGTGCACGTTCGGTGAACGATTTGTCCCAGATGTCCGATTCACGAATGAAGGTGAGACCGACGTGGCTCTTCTTCAGCGAAACCGTTTTGGAAACGATGAACTGCAGATAGAGCCAGGCCGCCTTGCGGCGGTCGACCGGCGTGGACTTCAGGAGCGTTAGCGAACCGACGTCCTGATAACCGAGCTTCATGCCCTCTTTCCAGTACGCACCATGCGGCGACGGCGCCATTCGCCATTTCGGCGTGCCGTCGGCATTCATCACCGGCAGGCCCGGCTTCACCATGTCGGCGGTGAAGGCGGTGTACCAGAACACCTGTTGCGCAATGTTGCCTTGTGCCGGCACCGGCCCGGATTCCGAGAACGTCATGCCTTGCGCCTGCGGCGGAGCATACTTCTTCATCCAATCGAGGTATTTGACGATCGAATAAACCGCTGCCGGTCCATTGACGTCACCACCGCGCTGGATGGATGAACCGACCGGACGGCAGCCTTCCATACGGATGCCCCATTCGTCGACCGGCAGGCCGTTCGGAATGCCCTTGTCGCCGCTGCCCGCCATCGACAACCAGGCGTCGGTGAAACGCCAGCCGAGCGACGGGTCCTTCTTGCCGTAATCCATGTGACCATAGACCTTGACGCCATTGATCTCCTTGATGTCGTTGGTGAAGAACTCGGCGATATCCTCGTAAGCGGACCAATTCACCGGAACACCGAGATCATAGCCGTACTTCGCCTTGAACTTGGCCTTGTACTCGGGGTTGGTGAACCAGTCGTACCGGAACCAGTACAGGTTGGCGAATTGCTGGTCCGGCAACTGGTACAGATGTCCGTTTGGTGCGGTGGTGAACGACTTGCCGATGAAGTCGTTGACGTCGAGCATAGGATCGGTGACGTCCTTGCCTTCTTTCGCCATCCAGTCGGTGAGATCGACCGCCTGACCGTAACGGAAGTGTGTGCCGATGAAGTCGGAGTCGTTGATCCAGCCGTCATAGACGTTCTTGCCCGACTGCATCTGGGTCTGGATTTTCTCAACCACGTCACCTTCCTGGATGACGTCATGCTTGACCTTGATGCCCGTGATTTCGGTGAATGCCTTCGCCAGCGTCTTGGACTCGAATTCGTGCGTCGTCAGAGTTTCCGAAACGACGTTGATCTCCATGCCCTTGAAGGGTTCAGCGGCTTTGGCAAACCACTGCATTTCCTTCAGTTGGTCCGCCTTCGACAAGGTCGAAGGCTGAAATTCGCTGTCGATCCATTTTTGCGCCGTCGCATCGTCGGCGCGTGAAGGCGTCAGCATTGCGGACGCGGCAATCAATGCTGCGGCGCTTGCCATCGTTAACAGGCGCGTCCTTCGCGAAAAACCGCCTGTGCTCGTCCAGACTCCCATTTGATTCCTCCGTTGCAGCGATACACAACTTCAGGTCCGGGTCTCTCCCGGATCCGCCTTTCACCTGATCAGACGGTACGGAAAATGCCGACCGCCAGAACCAGCGAAATCACCGTGGCGAGCCACAGGCTCGGCACTTCAATTCCCTCTTCAATCGGCAACGTCGCGATTGGCGCCGTACCGACAAACCCGATCCACAACAGATGCACGACCGCAGCCACAATAAGCGAAATGAACAAACGGTCGCCACGGGTGGTGGGAATCCGCAGCACGCCGATGCGTTCGGCTTCCGGAAAGCGGATCGCCAGCAACGTCATCGTCGCCAGCATCGCCGCCAGCAGCACGAAGAAGATCGCAGTCGGCAGCGTCCAGGCCATCCATGCGAAACTGCTCATCGGTCAGCCTCCGCAGCTTACGTCATTGCGAGCGCAGCGAAGCAATCCTGTTCGCCAAACGAGAAGCACTGGATTGCTACGGAGCTCACGCTCCTCGTAATGACCCGTTCGATGCATGATGACCGGCATTGACATCTCGCCACCTCATACCCGCCCGAGCGCAAAACCGCGCGCGATGTAGTTGCGGACAAACCAGATCACCAGCGCGCCGGGAATGATCGTGAGAACGCCGGCAGCGGCCAGCAGGCCCCAATCCATGCCGGCAGCCGACACCGTGCGCGTCATCACCGCGGAGATCGGCTTGGCATCGACCGACGTCAGCGTCCGCGCCAGCAGCAACTCGACCCATGAGAACATGAAGCAGAAGAAAGCCGCGACACCGATTCCGCTGGCGATCAGCGGCACCAGGATCTTGATGAAGAACTTGGGAAACGAATAGCCGTCGAGGAACGCGGTCTCATCGATTTCGCGCGGCACGCTCGAGACGAACCCTTCGAGAATCCACACCGCGAGCGGCACGTTGAACAGGCAGTGCGCCAGCGCCACCGCCCACGGCGTATCGAACAGGTTGATCGCCGAATAGAGATTGAAGAACGGCAGCGCGTAGACCGCCGGCGGGGCCATGCGATTCGACAGCAGCCAGAAGAACAGGTGTTTGTCGCCGAGGAAACGATAGCGCGAGAACGCGTAGGCGGCGGGCAAGGCGAACGAAATCGAGATGATGGTGTTGATGATGACGTACTTCAGCGAATTGATATAGCCGGAATACCAGCTCTCATCGGTGAAGATGCGCATGTAGTTGGCGATGGTCGGATGCGTCGGCCATAGCGTCATGGTCGAGACGATCTCGGTGTTGGTCTTGAAGCTCATGTTGACGAGCCAATAGATCGGTAACAGCAGGAAGATCAGAAACAGCGAGAGGATGACGCGGCGACCGGGAATCGAATGCATTACGCAACTCCCTTGTCGGCTTGCCGGTCGGTGCCGGCATTGGTCATCACGGTATAGAATACCCAGCACACGATGATGATGATGAGGTTGTAGACCAGGGACAGCGCCGCTGCCTTGCCGAGATCAAACTGACCAAGCGCGATCTTGACCAGTTCGATCGACACGAACGTCGTCGAATTGCCGGGACCGCCGCCTGTCACCACGAACGGTTCGGTGTAGATCATGAAGCTGTCCATGAACCGCAGCAGCACCGCGATCAGCAACACGCGATTGAGCTTCGGCAACTGGATCGCGGTGAACACCGCCCAGCGCGATGCGCCGTCGATCTGCGCCGCCTGATAGTAGGCGTCCGGAATCGACTTGAGACCGGCGTAACACAACAGCGCCACCAGGCTGGTCCAATGCCAGACATCCATCACCACCACGGTGGCCCAGGCGTCAAAATCGTCCGAAACGTAGTTGTAATCGAGACCGATGCTGTTGAGCGCGTAGCCCAGCAGGCCGATGTCGGGCCGCCCGAAGATCTGCCAGATGGTGCCGACGACGTTCCAGGGAATCAGCAGCGGCAGCGCCAGGATCACCAGACAGGCCGCGACGCGCCAGCCTTCGCGCGGCATCGACAGCGCCACCACGATGCCGAGCGGCACTTCGATGGCGAGAATGATCGCGGAGAACGCCAGGTTGCGCCACAGCGAGGCAAAAAACCGGCCGCCGAGATCGGTCGAGGGATCGAGCAATTCCTTGAACCACCCGAGCCCATTCCAGAAGAACTGGTTATTGCCGAAGGTGTCCTGAACCGAATAGTTCACCACCGTCATCAGCGGCAGGATCGCGGAAAACGCCACGATCAGGAACACCGGCAGCACCAGGAACCAAGCCTTCTCGTTGACCGTCTTGTCCATCACAACGCCCCTTCGACAAGGTGACTGTCAGCGTAGACATGTAACCGCGACGGATCGAAAATTAGGCCCGCCTCGGTGCCGGCGACCGAGAAGCCCGCCGGCACCCGCGCGGCAAACTTGACGTCGCCGACGCGCATCCGCGCAAAGCGCACGCGCCCGAGGTCGTCGATCCGTTCGATGCGCGCCGACACCAGTCCCGGCGCCGGCGCCGCGACGTTGACGAATTCCGGCCGCACACCGATTTCGATCCGGGCGCCGGCCGGCAGGCTGTCGTAGGCGCGGTTCAATGCGATGACGTGGCCGTCGATTCGCGCCTGCCGCCCGTGGACCTCGGCCGGGATGACGTTCATGCCGGGCGAGCCGATGAAGTAGCCGACGAAGGTATGCGCGGGCTTGTCGAACAGTTCCTGCGGCGTGCCGCTCTGCACCACCCAGCCGTCGTGCATCACCACCACGGTATCGGCGAAGGTCAGAGCTTCGGTCTGGTCGTGGGTGACATAGATCATGGTTAGGTCGAGCGCGGTGTGCAGAGCCTTCAGTTTCGACCGCAGTTCCCATTTGAGATGCGGGTCGATCACCGTCAAAGGTTCATCGAACAGCACCGCCGCGACGTCCGAGCGCACCAGCCCGCGGCCGAGCGAGATTTTCTGCTTGGCGTCAGCGGTCAGCCGGGTGGCCTTGCGATTGAGATACGGCTCCAGATCGAGCAACCTGGCGATCTCGGCCACCCGCGCGCCGATCTCGGCACGCGGCACGCCGCGGTTCTTGAGCGGGAAGGCCAGGTTCTGGCCCACGGTCATGGTGTCGTAGATCACCGGGAACTGAAACACCTGCGCGATGTTGCGTTGGCGCGTGGTCTGCGCCGAGACGTCGACGCCGTCGAACAGGATGCGGCCGCGCGACGGCATCACGATGCCGGAGATCAGATTGAGCAGCGTGGTCTTGCCACATCCTGACGGGCCCAGCAGCGCATAGGCGCCGCCCTGCCGCCATGTCATTGAAACCGGCTTGAGCGCAAACGATTCCGCATCGGCGTCGAGGCCGTTATAGGAGTGCGCCAGATCGACCAGATCAATGCGAGCCATGCGGCGTCCCTCCACATGGCTTCGGTGCGGCAACCAGACGGCCGTCGCCATCGAATACGAACAGGTTCTCGGGATCGAGCACCACTTCGACTTTCTGGCCCGGCAGGTAGTCATGGACGCCTTCGAGCACGGCGACCCAGTTTGTTTGCGCGCGCTTGAAGTGGACGAAGCTTTCGGAGCCAGTGATTTCGGTCACGGCGACCTCGGCCGGAAAGGTGTGGCGGCCGGCCATGCCGTCGGCGATCGCCAGTTGATGCGCGCGGAAGCCGACCCGATAGGCGCCATCAGCGAGCCCGGCATAGAGTCCGTTGGCCGGCGCCTGCATGCCGGCCTCATAGCGCACCATGCCGCCATGCTTTTCGACCCGCACCTGGTTGAGCGGCGGATCGGAGAACACCTGGGCGACGCGCAAGGTGTCGGGATGGCGATACACCCTCGCGGTCTCGGCCACCTGCAACGCCTCGCCTTCCCACATGCAGATGGTGCGGCCGCCGAGCAGCAGCGCCTCGGATGGCTCGGTGGTGGCGTAGACGAAGATCGCGCCGGACGCCTCGAAGATGCGCGGCAGTTCGGTTCGCAGTTCCTCACGCAGCTTGTAATCGAGGTTGGCGAGCGGCTCGTCGAGCAACACCAGATCCGCGCCCTTGACCAGCGCGCGGGCGATCGCGGTGCGTTGCTGCTGACCGCCGGATAACTGGAGCGGCGTCCGCTTGAGATAGGGTTCGAGTTTCAGCAACCGGGCGGCTTCCTGCACCCGGCTTTCGATTTCGTCGCGCGGCTTGCCCTGCACGCGGAGCGGCGAGGCGATATTCTCGTAAACGCTCAGCGAGGGATAATTGATGAACTGCTGGTAGACCATCGCCACCGAGCGGCGCCGCACGTCGATGCCGGTGACGTCCTTGCCGTCGACCAGCACGCGCCCCTGCGTCGGCTTGTCGAGGCCGGCCAACAACCGCATGATCGAGGTCTTGCCGGCCAACGTCGGCCCCAGTAGCACGCTCAGCGTGCCGCGCTCCAGCGTCAACGACACGTCGCGAATGGCGGCGATGCCATCGACGCTGCGCGAGACATGGTCGAGCGCGACGCTCATATCCGCCCCCCGGCTTCTTGCAAGGGTCTGTTCAGCGACGCCGGATGCTCGGAAATCCACGCGTCGAGCGCGGCAATTTCGGCGGCCGACAACCGCAGGCCAAGCTTGGAGCGCCGCCACACGATGTCCTCGGCGCTGCACGCCCACTCGTGCAACATCAAATAGCTGACCTCGCGTTCGGTCAATGTCGCACCGAACGGCCGGCCGAGATCGGCCAGCGACGTGGCCGCGCCGAGCCATTGCTTCGCCCGCGTGCCGTAGGCGTGCGCAATACGGCCGGCATGCGCGGCCGTCAGGAACGGATAGTCGCGCTGCAGTTCGGCGGTCAGCGCCGGAATCGCCGCAACGTCGAGATCACCGCCGGGCAGCGCCGCCGCCGCGGTCCAGCCCTCGCGCGCCGCGGTGCCGTGCAGATAAGGCGCCAGACGTTCGAGCACTTCCTCCGCCAACCGCCGGTAGGTCGTGATCTTGCCGCCATAGATCGACAGCAACGGCAGACCGCCCGGCATATCGAGTTCAAGGACGTATTCGCGCGTCGCGGCCTTGGCTTCGCTGGCGCCGTCGTCATAGAGCGGCCGCACCCCGGCGTAGGTCCAGACGATATCCTCGGGCTTCACCGGCTTCGCCAGATAGGCGCTCACCGACTCGCACAGGTAGGTTATCTCCTCACTCGAGGCTTTGACCTTGGCCGGATCGCCGTCGTAGTCGCGGTCGGTGGTTCCAATCAAGGTGAAATCATCCTGATAGGGAATGACGAACACGATGCGGCCATCGCTGTTCTGAAACATGTAGGAACGGTCGTGCGCGTAGAGTTTCGGCACGACGATGTGCGAACCCTGCACCAGCCGCACCTTGGCCTTGGCATTGACGCCAGCGCCGCGCGACAGCACTTCCTCAACCCAGGGCCCGGTCGCATTGACGAGCACCCGGGCGGTGACGACGCTGCGCTCTCCGCTCACGATATTTTCGGTGGTGATCTGCCAGTGGCCGTCCAACTGCTGGATTTGCACCGCGCGCGTGCGGGTCTGAATCACCGCGCCGCGATCGGCGGCATCGCGCGCCGTCAGGACGACAAGGCGCGCGTCGTCGACCGCACAATCGGAATACTCGAAGCCGCGCTTGAAGCGTTTCGGCTTCAGCGGCCGGCCGACCTCGTCACGCTCGAGATCGAGCGTTCGCGTTGGCGGCAACAGCATTCGTCCACCGATATGGTCGTAGAGAAACAGCCCCAGCCGCAACAGCCATGCCGGCCGCAGGCCGCCATGGTGCGGCAGCACGAAGCGCATCGGCCGAATGATGTGCGGCGCGATCCGCCACAGAATCTCGCGCTCGATCAGCGCCTCGCGAACCAGCCGGAATTCGTAATATTCGAGATAACGCAAGCCGCCGTGAATGAGCTTGGTCGACCACGACGAGGTGCCGCTGGCCAGATCATTCATCTCGCAAAGATAGACTAAATTGCCGCGTCCGACCGCGTCGCGCGCGATCCCGCAGCCATTCACCCCACCACCGATAACCGCGAGATCAAAAACCTGACCCACGAAGCGCTCCCCATCGTCCGCTTCGACGTCCCCGTCGGCGGCGCCTCAATTCGTTTGTCCGCTATTTCATATATAGCGTTTTATTTTCGGAAATGAGTAAATCACAACCAAAAACGAAAGCAATCAAAAAAAGCGACCGCATCCACCGGTTCGTGGCCGAAGACATCGCAAAGGCAAGAAAGGACTGCTTCCGGTACCCGGGCAGGCGGCGGGGTCAGGACTCGTCGGCGGGCGGATCGAAATCCAGTTCTTCCCGGCCATTAGCCGACTCGACCGACGCCTGGATCACCCGGACGCCATGCGCCTGGCAGACCTGCTGCAGGCTGACTGGCAAGGTCGCATCGGTGACGAAGGTCCGGATCTGGCTGATATGGCCGATCCGCACCGGTGCGCTGCGCCGCAATTTGGTGCTGTCGGCCACCAGCATCACGCTCCGCGCGTTGGCGATGATGGCCTGCGCCGCCTGCACCTCACGGTAGTCGAAGTCCAGCAACGCACCCTCTTCGTCGATCGCGGAGGCGCCGATCACACCATAATCGACCTTGAACTGACTGATGAGATGGTTCGCGCTAGAGCCGATCACTGCGCCGTCGGCGCGCCGGACGGTGCCGCCGGCGACGATCACCTCGATGCGCGGGTGGCGATACAACTGCATCGCGACGTTGAGATTGTTGGTGATAACCAGCAGATTTTCGTGCGAGGTGAGCGCACTGGCGACCTCCTCAGTGGTGGTGCCAATGTTAATGAACAACGAACTTCCGTTGGGAATCTGCGCCGCTGCCGCGGCGCCGATTGCCTTTTTCTCGTCAGCGGCGACGAAGCGCCGCGCCTCGTAGGCCAGGTTCTCGACGCCCGATGCAATGATCGCGCCGCCATGGATGCGCGTTAACGAGCGATGCTCGCAAAGATCGTTGAGGTCCTTGCGGATGGTCTGCGCCGAAACCTCGAAGCGGCGCGCCAATTCTTCGACGATCACGCGACCGGACGCACGGGCGATATTCAGTATCTGGGATTGGCGATGGCTAAATGCGGTCACGGGTTCACCTCCAAGCACCTATCGTGCGCATGTTGTTGTGGTGGGTCAACGACACAAATCGATTTCATATCGCGTTAAGTCTTCGAACGAAGTATGTACGTCTTTACAGGAGGCCCGTGGGCGCAACGTATCGGCCATCACGCGGAGTTGACGCCGCAACTGGAATAACGTCATCCTATGTTTTGCGCTCCCTGAAGCGGTCAGGCGGAGCGCTTCGGCGTCTCGGCCGATACGGTCGTATTGCCATGTCGCGCCGCGCAAAAGCCAGCCTGAAGAAAGGCGATATCATCGCGGCGATCGGAGGCTGCGCCGCCACTGGCTGGACGATCTGGTTGGCATGATCACGTATGCTCCCACGAAAGCAGCGTCGTCTTCATCTTCGCTAAGATCTTTACCCCACCTCGCCTTCGCCTCCGCCTGCATTTCCGGCTTCTTGGCGTTGCCCTTCCCGGTCGCATGCTTCTTGCTGGTCATGAGGTTGATCGGATATCACGACAGCCCCAGCCTCTCACAAGTGTAGACGTGACAGGTTGCATGGCGTGAACGGCGGCAGTGTGCTGGAAATGGCGCATGAACACTGCGGTGCTGTGCGACGAGAACGAACGCTTGAAAGCGCCTTTGGCGCAAACGCAGGCCGCATTTCCATCGTCGCCGCGTTGAAGCCGTGGTTCGAGAAACAACTCTCGATGATTTCCAACGGCTCGACGCTCGCCGAGGACATCCGCTAAGCGGTCAATCACTGGCCGGGACTGACGCGCTTCCTCGATGACGGCCGTCTCGAACTCGACACCAATCCGCTCGAGAACGCCATCCGGCCGATCTGCCTGACCCGGAAAAATGCGCTCTTCGCAGGCCATGAGATCGGAGCAGACAACTGGGCCTTGCTGGCCTCGATCGTTGCCACCTGCAAGCTCGACGACGTCAATCACGTCGCCTACATCGCCGAAACACTCGAGGCAATCATCGCCGGCCATCCGCAAAACAAAATCGACGACCTCATGCCCTGGCGATTCCGTAAAACATCAAGCCAGCATCAATAGGGTTGCCGCTGAGCGCTTACCAACGCCAACGCATTACCGAACGATGACATTCGCCCCTACGGGAACGCGGCTATACAAGTCGATCACGTCCTGATTCAGCATCCTGATGCAGCCTGACGATACCGCATGACCAATCGTGTCCGGTTCGTTGGTGCCGTGAATCCTGAAGAGTGTATCCTTGCCGTTTTTATGAAGATAAAGCGCACGCGCTCCCAGCGGATTGGCAGCGCCTCCGTCCATTCCGCTTGCCCATTTTGCGTAGCGATCAGGTTCGCGCCGAATCATGTTGGGCGTCGGCGTCCAGTGCGGCCAGGTCGCTTTACGCCCGATCCTGGCTTTTCCGGTGAACTCCAGTCCCTCCTTCCCAACTCCCACGCCGTACCGCAGGGCCTTGCCATTCTCCCTCACGAGGTACAGAAAGCGATCGCGCGGATCGATGACGATGGTACCCGGCGCTTCATTCCCCATGTAGTCGACGAGTTGACGAACGTACTCCGGACGCAAGTCGGCGGCATCGATTGCCGCGACGTCGAATTTCTCATTCGGTGCCTTGCCGTAACGAGCCGCGACGTTGGCCGGGACAGCGGACGATGAAACCATCGATGGCTCCGTCGCTGTCACGCATCCCGTCAGCAAGGCCACCAACGTCACCGCGACGACAACGCGGTGCCACTTCCCATTCATGCCGGACATCTCTAGCGCCCGGCCTGCCGTTCCCGCGCCTGCGCAACGACTTCACGGAATTTTGCCGCATCAAGCGCCGCCGCCACCTTGAACTGCCCGATCAGGTAGACCGGCGTTCCCATCAATCCCATCGATTCCGCCTGGGCATGAGTCCGGCGGAGCAACCCGCTGATCGCATCCGCGTTCGCATGAATGTCCGATTCCAGCCGCTCCATATCGACCCCGGCCGCCTGGACGGCTTTCGTCATTGTAGCCTTGTCATTTTTCGCCCCCGGAACGCCCATAAGCGCATTGTGAGCGATCAGGTATTTGCCTTGATACTTCGCCCCCAAGGCGATCTGCGCTCCGTAGACCGATGCCTCCGTCAGGATCGGCCAGTCCTTGTAGACGAGCCGGATTTTCCCATCCTTTTTCACGACCTTCTCAAGGTCCGGCTCCGCCCGTTTGCAGAAAGGGCAATTGTAATCGAAGAAGGAAACGATCGTAAGATCGCCTCTCGGGTTTCCGGACTCCGGCGCGTCCGGATCATGCAGGATGCCCTTCGCGTCGATTTCCTGCGCCGCCCACACCGATTGCGGTCGAACGACATTTGCAAGGATCGGCAATAGTCCGACGGCGCCAACGACAAGTGCGTCTCTGCGGGAAATGGTCATGATGTGTCTCCGGAAGTTGGATGTGTGGAATTTCAACGAAGGGCGAGGTCGAGCTTCCGACCGAATTCTGCGACGGAGGTATCTCCGACCGAACGTGCCGATTTGATCTCGACGCCATTGCGGGGGTTTACGAACACCAGCGTGGGTGGTCCCACGACGTCGTAGCGGCGCATCAGATCGGTCGTATCGGTGTTGGTTGCGGTAACATCCGCACGGATGATGGTGACGCGGTCGAGCCTTCGTTGAATATCCGGATCCGCAAGGACGCTCCTTTCGAAGGTCTTGCATGCCGTGCACCATTCGGCGGAGTAGTCGATCATCACGACGCGGCCTTGATTGCGCGCCTCGCGCATGGCTTTGTCCAGGGCCGCGGGTGAGTCGATTGTTTTCACTGGCAAGGCGCGCTGGTCAATCGACCCGCTGTTTGCGAACACGAGCGGACGCAGGGGATCGTCCGCGCCCGCCGCCGCACCAACCAGGAGGGCCGCCCCGTAGATAACGGCCAGGATGCCACCCGTCTTTCTCAAACGGACGACGACACTCGCGCGTTGGCGCAACACATCGAATGCTCCAAGAAAAATCCCCGTCCCAATAAGGAGGGTCGCCCAGATCGCAAGAGAGATAGCTGCCGGCACGATGCGACTGATGAGAAGGGCCGCTACGCCAAGAAACAGAACCCCAAACACTTGACGGCTGGCCAACAACCAGGCACCCGAGCGCGGCAGGATACTGGAGCCAAAGATCCCCACGAGAATAAGCGGGAGCCCCATTCCCAATCCAAGCGCAAAGAGTGCGGTAGCGCCTCGGGCAACGTCCCCGGTCTGGCCGACATACAGAAGAGCCGCGGCAAGAGGTGGGGTGACGCATGGGCCAACGATGAGTGCGGACGTAAATCCAAGCGTCGCCGCTCCCGCGAATGAGCCGACCGTTCCGCGCGGAGCATTTGACGCTCCAGTCGGCGCGAAGCTCGGTATCCGCAATTCGAAAAGTCCAAAGCTCGACAAGGCGAGCGCCACATAGACCATCGCCGTGAAACCGAGTGCGTAAGGCGTCTGCAGGGCGATCTGGAGGTTTTGCCCGGACCAGGCAGCCACCACGCCAAGCACGGCGTAGGCCGATGCCATGGCGACGGCGTAGGTCGTCGACAAGGCAAAGCCCCGGATCGCAGAAGGCGGTTCTCGGGACCGCGCCAGGATGCCGGCGAGGATCGGCACCATCGGCAAAACGCACGGCGTAAAAGCGAGCAGTAATCCGAAGCCAAGAAAGCTGAGGACCAGCATCCCCCACCCTGCAGGCAGGCCGGAAAAATCCGGAAACCCTGATGGTTGAGGTGTTACAGCCTCGTTTAGAGGGAGCGGTTCCCAGGCGGTCAACGCGGGTTCTGCCGTCATCGGTTCGGCAGGATTACTCCCTGCCCTCACCTGCAAAGTGGCAAGATCAACGATTCTGGTTATGGGCGGAAAACAGATGCCGCGTTCCGAACATCCCTGAAACGTGACCAGCGTCTCGTTGGCTCCGTTCAATGCGCTTTTTTCGACCGTGGCCTGAAGCGTCCGATGATAGACTTCGACCGAACCGAAATTGACGTCGTCCTTGATTTCTCCCGGTGGAATCGAGACCGGAATATCGAGGCTCGATGCGACAACCTTGATCTTGTCACGGTAGAGGTAGTTGCCCTCGCCGATGTTCCATGTCAGGCGCAGGCTTCCATCGTCCCCACGCCCGGCATGCAACGTAAACGGCGGACTTCCCGTCTCCGCGGCGACGGCTTGCACCGGAGCGATCACCCCGAGCAAAATCGGGGACAGGACAGCAAACAGTGTGGCAGATAACAATTGAGGGAGCATGGCTCGGCGAATCTTCCAATGAACCTGCCGCTCAACCTCATCTCCAACCTTAAGGCAGCCTTAAGCCTGGCCGTCGACCGTCCCTCCGGAGGCCATTTGATGCGAATTCTTGTTGTCGAGGACGATCCGGTCATTGCAGACGCCGTGCGTGTCGGTCTGACGCTCGGCGGCGCCATTGTGGACTGTGTGGGAACCTGCGCGGATGCGCTTGCAGCGGTGAGCACCACGCGCTTTTCCGCAATTGTCCTCGACATCATGTTGCCGGACGGCAGTGGCATCGATGTGCTTCGTAAAATGCGAGCGAGCAAGGAAGCGATTCCGGTCTTGCTCCTGACCGCGCGCGACGAAATATCCGACCGCGTAACGGGCCTCGATGCCGGGGCTGATGACTACCTCGTTAAACCGTTTGATCTCGATGAACTTGCCGCGCGCCTTCGCGCCATCACGCGCCGCAATGACGGACGTACCGATTCTTGCCTCGTTCATGGCGCCATTCGCATTGATCCGGCTGAAGCTTCCGTGTCGATCGACGGGTCGCCCGTCCCGCTGTCGCGACGTGAATTCGCGGTGCTGGTGGCACTGATGGAACGTCCCGGGGTGATCCGGTCGAGGAGCGAACTCGAGGAAAAACTGTACGGCTGGGATGACGACGTCGAAAGCAATGCCGTGGAGGTTCACATCCATCACCTGCGCAACAAGATCGGCCGCGAAACCATCGAAACCGTGCGTGGCCTCGGCTATCGGATGAGGGCCATCTGATGATGTCGCTTCGTCTCCGCCTGTTCCTCATTCTGATCGGCGCGACCGGACTGATCTGGCTTGCGGCGGTCTCCTGGATCTACATCAGCAGCCAGCGCGAATTGGAGCACGTTCTCGATACGCGATTGCAGGAGGCCGCACGCATGGTCGCGTCGCTGGCGGAAGGCTTTGGCCGCTCGTCGTCAGACGACACGAATCCGAAAACCCTCAATCCCGCCTTGTCAGGCTACGAACGACAACTCTCCTGTCAGATCTGGTCACTCGACGGACGTTTGATCGCCAAGTCCAGCGGCGCTCCCGAGGGCGTTCTGACCGATCGCCAATCGGGATTTTCCGATCACGAGATCAATGGTGAGGCCTGGCGCGTCTATGCCGTCGAGGACGCAAACAAGGGGGTTCGCGTCCTGGTCGGGGACCGGCTCGGACTTCGGGAGCGTCTCGTTGGCGATCTGGTCAAAGGACTGCTTTGGCCTGCCCTGCTCATTGTCCCCGTGCTCGGCCTTCTTATCTGGTTCAGTCTGAATCGTGGATTTCGCCCCTTGGCGTGGATTGCGGACGATCTCACGCACCGCAAGGCGGACGATATGTGTCCAGTCAATGTGGCGGCGACGCCGTCCGAGGTTCGCCCCCTTACCGATGCGCTCAATCAATTGTTTGCCAAGGTAGAACTGGCCCGGCGTCACGAACGCGATCTGACGGCGTTCGCGGCACACGAACTACGCACACCTCTGGCGGGTCTCAAAGCCCAGGCTCAGGTCGCGATCGCGGCCGACGATCCGGCGGTCATGAAGCGCGCGCTCCGGCAGATTCTCGTTTCAGTCGATCGGACGTCACGGCTGGTTCGTCAGTTGCTCGCGATCTCGCGGCTCGATGCCAGGGGTGAGGATCAAGGTTCTGAGCCGATCGTGATCGGCGACCTGATCGACGAAATCGCAGCCGCCACGGCAAAGCCCGACGGTGTCACGGTTTCGGTTGATGAGCGACTGGCGACGCTGACGTGGGTGGCCAATCGTGAATGCCTCGAGTTGGCTATTCGCAATCTGCATGAAAATGCGATTCAACACATGCCTTCCGGAGGCCGCGTTCAATGGACGATAGGTTCGTCACCGAACGATATCGTCGTCGAGGATGAGGGCCCCGGCATTCCCGAGAACGAAATGCCTCAGGTCGGCACCCGCTTCTTCCGTGGCCGTTTCAAAAGTCCCGTCGGCAGTGGGCTCGGTCTGTCGATCTCGCGGCTTGCGCTCGAGCGCATCGGAGCACGGCTTGTTTTGAACAATCGGGCCGACGCGAAGGGCCTTCGGGCGACGATAGGTCCCGGATTCTACATCTATTAATCCGAACAGCACCAAAACTGCGTCAGAGCCAATTTTGCATGCCGACGAATCCGCTGATTTTGCCCAAACATTGAGCGCCACTGCCAAGAACTCAACAGTCACTTTGCGCAAGTTCTAGCCTTGCATAAAAATTAAGCAATCGAGAAAAGTGGAAATCTATACGATGCTTCATAGCCTTAGCTAAATTCCGAGCTGTGGCATGCTTCTTGCGATCCCCTTCGCTTGGGTGACCTGACAAATATCTGCCGGGTCCATGAGCCGAGGAGAGCTTGCCGCATGACGCTTCCAACGAAGTCACCTATTCCAGGACTGCTAAACCGCCGCAGTTGGCTCGCGGCAGTCGCCGGCCTTTGCCTTGGTTTCTCGGCATTCACGCCAGCAAACGCTGCGGATGACACCATCAAGGTCGGCATTCTGCATTCGCTCTCGGGCACGATGGCTATCAGCGAGACGACGCTGAAGGACGTCATGCTGATGCTCATCGACGAGCAGAACAAGAAGGGCGGCGTGCTCGGCAAGAAGCTCGAAGCCGTGGTGGTCGACCCGGCCTCGAACTGGCCTTTGTTCGCTGAAAAGGCGCGCGAGCTGATCACCAAGGACAAGGTCAGCGTCGTGTTCGGTTGCTGGACCTCCGTGTCGCGCAAGTCCGTGCTGCCGGTGTTCAAGGAATTGGATTCGATCCTGTTCTACCCGGTGCAGTACGAAGGCGAGGAAAGCGAGCGCAACGTATTTTACACCGGCGCGGCGCCCAACCAGCAGGCGATTCCCGCCGTCGACTATTTGATGAAGGAAGAGAAGGTGAAGCGCTGGGTGCTCGCCGGCACCGACTACGTCTATCCGCGCACCACCAACAAGATCCTGGAAGCCTACCTGAAGTCCAAGGGCGTTTCGCAGGACGACATCATGATCAACTATACACCATTCGGTCATAGCGACTGGCAGACCATCGTCTCGGACATCAAGAAGTTCGGTTCGGCCGGCAAGAAAACCGCCGTCGTCTCTACCATCAATGGCGACGCCAACGTGCCGTTCTACAAGGAACTGGGCAACCAGGGCATCAAGGCCACCGATATCCCCGTCGTCGCGTTCTCGGTCGGCGAGGAAGAACTGGCCGGCATCGATACCAAGCCGCTGATCGGCCATCTCGCGGCGTGGAACTACTTCGAATCGATCAAGACGCCCGCCAACACTGCGTTCATCAAGGAATGGCATACCTTCACCAAAAATCCGAAGCGCACCACCAACGATCCGATGGAGGCCCATTACATCGGCTTCCACATGTGGGTGAAGGCGGTCGAGAAAGCCAAGTCGTTCGATCCGGACAAGGTGATCGAAGCATTGCCCGGCATCAAGCAGGCCAACCTGACCGGCGGGGTCTCGGAAATGCTGCCGAACCATCACATCACCAAGCCGGTGTTCATCGGTGAAATTCAGGGCGACGGACAGTTCAATGTCGTCTCTCCGGACGATCCGACGAAAGCCAAGCTGGTGCCCGGCGATGCATGGTCGGACTACCTCGAGGGCTCCAAGGATCTCGAAGCCGACTGGGTGACCCTGAAGTGCGGCAACTACAACAAGATCACCAAGAAGTGCGGCGGTCAGGGGTCATAGCGACCGCGACCTGTTCCGGGAAGGCGGCCACCCGCCGCCTTCCTTTTCTTCTGCCGGGGTATTGCCGTGCTTTTCAGTTCAGACACTTTACGCCAGATCGCTGGCCGCATCGGGCGCGTGGGTGCGCTTCTCGCGCTTTCGATCGCGGTATGGTCGAGCGCGCCTGTCCACGCAGCATCGTTCGAGGATGATGTCGCCTTGTTCGCCGCTCGCTCCTTCGCGGATTCCGAAGACGCCGTCTCTCGCCTCCAGGTCAGCGGCAATCCGCTGGCCTACCCGATTATCGGCGCGCTGAAGGATGGGCGGCTCTACGCCGATGAGGACAGCAAAAAGGTCTTCATCAAGGGCACGGACGGCAAGATCGTCGACGCATCTAACGGCCAAATTGTTGCAGTCCTGCCTGACAGCGCCAGTCCCCTGCGTCTCAACAACCGTCTGCGCCGTACCATCGATGCCGCATTGGGCAGCCTGACGCTGCTTTCGCCAGACGCCGCTGCCCGCATTCGAGCGGCACAATCGGTCTTCAAAAATCACGATGAAAACTCGCTGACGCCACTCGATGCCGCACTGAAGAACGAAACCAACGACACAGTGCGAAAGGCCCTCACCGCTGCCCGGGCCGCCGTCGTTCTGTTCAAGGCCGACGCCAGCGAGACCGACAAGCTCGATGCCGTCGCCACCATCAAGGCGCGCGGCGATCAGGAAGCCCTGGCGCTGCTATCCGGCTTGCCGGGAGATGTGTCACCGGCCATCGTCCGCGCGGCAACCGCCGCCATGACGTCCATCAAAGGCAATCTCGCGATGTGGTCGACCGCGCAGAACGCCTGGTACGGCCTGTCGCTCGGTTCGGTCCTGCTGCTCGCCGCCATCGGCCTGGCGATCACATTTGGCGTGATGGGCGTCATCAACATGGCGCATGGCGAAATGGTGATGGTCGGCGCCTACACGACATTCATGGTGCAGGAGACGATCCGTACCAGCTATCCCGCGGCCTTCGATTATTCGCTGCTGATTGCCGTACCGCTCGCCTTCGTCGTCGCCGGCATGATCGGCGTGCTGATCGAGCGCACCATCATCCGCTTTCTCTATGGCCGCCCGCTGGAAACCTTGCTGGCGACATGGGGCCTTTCGCTCATTCTTCAGCAGGCGGTTCGCACCATCTTCGGTCCCAACAACCGCGAGGTCGGCAATCCCTCATGGATGAGCGGCGCCTTCGACGTGGGACAGATCACCATCACCTACAATCGGCTCTGGATCCTCTGCTTCGCGCTGGCGGTGTTCATCATCCTGCTCGCCATGCTGCGCTTCACGCGCCTTGGCCTGGAGATGCGGGCGGTGACACAGAACCGCAGGATGGCAGCCTCGATGGGCATCGCGACGTCGCGGGTCGATGCGTTGACCTTTGGCCTCGGCTCAGGGATTGCCGGCATCGCCGGCGTGGCGCTGTCCCAGATCGACAACGTCAGCCCCAACCTCGGACAAAGCTACATCATCGACTCCTTCATGGTGGTGGTGTTCGGCGGCGTCGGAAACTTGTGGGGAACGCTGGTCGGTGCTTTCACGCTCGGCATCGCCAATAAATTCCTCGAACCGGTCGCAGGCGCGGTGCTCGGCAAGATCGCGATCCTCGTCCTGATCATCCTGTTCATTCAGAAGCGCCCGCGCGGCCTGTTCGCGCTCAAGGGCCGGGCGGTGGAGGCATGACGTCGCACTTTCTGACCCGCTCGCTCGACCGCGGCACGACGATCTTTCTTGCGATCGTTGCAGCCGCTGGCGTGTTGCTGCCGCTGCTCAATCTGCTGCTTCCCGACACATCGATGCTTCACGTGCCGACCTATCTGATGACGCTGTTCGGTAAATACGTTTGTTACGCCGTGCTGGCGCTCTCGATCGATCTGATCTGGGGCTACTGCGGCATTCTTTCGTTGGGGCACGGCGCGTTCTTCGCGCTGGGCGGATATGCCATGGGCATGTATCTGATGCGCCAGATCGGCACGCGCGGCGTCTATGCCGATCCGGTGCTGCCGGACTTCATGGTGTTCCTGAACTGGAAATCGCTGCCGTGGTACTGGCAGGGTTTCGACATGTTCTGGTTCGCGGCCCTGATGGTGGTGTTGGTGCCGGGGCTGCTGGCATTCTGCTTCGGCTGGCTGGCATTCCGCTCGCGTGTCACCGGCGTTTACCTCTCCATCATCACGCAGGCGATGACGTATGCCTTGCTGCTGGGCTTCTTTCGCAACGATTTCGGCTTCGGCGGCAACAACGGCCTTACCGACTTCAAGGATATCCTCGGCTTCAACGTGCAGGCGGAAGGCACGCGCGCGGCGTTATTCGCGCTCAGTTGTCTTGCGCTTGCGGTCAGCTTTCTGATCTGCCGCGCCGTGGTAGGCTCCAAGCTCGGCAAGGTGTTGATCGCCATTCGCGATGCCGAGTCCCGCACCCGGTTTCTGGGATATCGCGTGGAATCCTACAAATTGTTCGTGTTTACGCTGTCGGCCTGCATCGCCGGCGTTGCGGGCGCGCTTTATGTTCCGCAGGTCGGCATCATCAATCCGGGCGAGTTTGCGCCCGGCAATTCCATCGAAGCCGTGATCTGGGTTGCGGTCGGCGGCCGCGGGACGCTGATCGGCGCAGCGCTGGGCGCCATCGTGGTCAACTACGCCAAGACCGTATTCACGTCAGGCGTGCTCGCCCCGTACTGGCTGTTCATGCTCGGCGCCCTCTTCGTTCTCGTAACCCTGCTGTTGCCGAAAGGCATCGTCGGCACCTGGAATGCGTGGCGAGACTCGCGGCAAGCGGCCGGATTCACGGAAGATGCCGCCAGTGCCGCGTTCGAGGACGGCGCTGTCAAACCTCACATGGCGGAGTGAGCGATGAATGCACTGGATACCCGCAAGACATCGGCGATGCTCTATCTCGACGGCGTGCATGTCTCATTCGACGGCTTTCATGCCATCAACAACCTGTCGATGACCATCGCACCCGGCGAAATGCGGGCGATCATCGGCCCCAACGGCGCGGGCAAGACGACGATGATGGACATCATCACCGGCAAGACCAGGCCGGACAGCGGCGACGTGCTGTTCGACGGCGTCACCGACCTGACGCGGCTGGACGAAACGCAGATCGCCGAACTTGGCATCGGCCGAAAATTTCAGAAGCCGACCGTCTTTGAAAGCCAGACGGTCGAAGACAATCTGCTGCTGGCCCTCAACGTCGATCATCGCGTCCGCACCACTTTGTTCTGGCAGGATTCCCGGGCCGACGCCGAACGGATCGATCAGGTTCTCGAAACCATCCGCTTGACCAGCGCGCGACACCGGCTGGCGGGAAATCTGTCGCACGGCCAGAAGCAATGGCTCGAGATCGGAATGCTGCTGACGCAGGACCCGAAACTGCTGCTGGTCGACGAACCGGTCGCCGGCATGACCGACGTCGAAACCCATCAGACCGCGGAACTGCTCAAGACCATCAATCGCGACAAGACCGTCGTGGTTGTCGAACACGACATGACGTTCATTCGTGAACTCGGCGTCCGGGTCACCTGCCTGCACGAGGGGTCGGTGCTGGCGGAAGGGACCATCGATCAGGTTTCCGCGAATGAGCACGTGATCGAGGTTTACCTGGGAAGATAAAATGCTCGCAGTGAACGACATCAACCTCTTTTACGGCGCGGCGCAGGCACTGCGCGGCATCTCGCTGACCGCCGAACCCGGCAAGGTGACCTGCGTGCTGGGACGCAACGGTGTCGGCAAAACCAGCCTGTTGCGCGCCCTAGTCGGCCAGCAGGCGATCGCAAGCGGCTCGATCAGCCTTGATGGCAGCAATGTCTCGTCGCTGAAACCCTACGAGCGGGCGAGGCGCGGCATCTCGCTAGTGCCGCAAGGTCGTGAGATCTTCCCGCTGCTGACCGTCGAGGAGAATCTCAAGACCGGCTATGCCCCGCTGAAGTGGCGTGACCGCAGCATTCCCGACGATGTGTTCTCGCTCTTTCCCGTGCTGCAATCGATGCTGACGCGACGCGGCGGCGACCTGTCCGGCGGACAACAGCAACAGCTCGCGATTGGGCGCGCGCTGGTGATGCGGCCAAAATTGCTGCTGCTCGACGAGCCGACCGAAGGCATCCAGCCCTCGATCATCAAGGACATCGGACGCGCTATTTCCTATCTTCGCAATCTGGGCGACATGGCCATCGTGCTGGTCGAGCAGTACCTCGATTTCGCGTGCGAGTTGGGAGACGATTTCATCGTGATGGATCGCGGCGCGGTGAAATATCGTTGCGACCGCGCAGCGCTCGATCCAGCCCATATCGGTCGGCAGATGGCCCTATGAAGCGCGCCGGGCGACCTCTCCGCGCGGCACGATTTGATCGAGACCTCGCCAACCGCATTGAGGTCATGGCCCTGAGCGCGATAGTCTCCCTTTGCGAAGCCATTGCCGGAACGATCCGGATGTACATCGACACCTCATATTCTGACACATCGGGCCGACTACAGCGCGCCGAAGGGCGCGCGCGTATCACCTTTGGCATGCGCGACGGGGCCTGCCGGCTGCACACACTGTTTCAGGAAGGCTGTGCCAAGATCAGGTTGCCGACACCGCTGCCAGGTCAGTGTCCCGAAGCCATCGTCATCAATACCGCCGGCGGACTGACCGGCGGCGACCGGTTCAGAGTCGAGGCGGAGCTTGGCGTTCGCACGACGGCGGTTCTGACCACACAGGCTTGCGAACGTATTTACCGCTCCGTCGGCAACGATGCCGTCGTTGAAAATAGCCTGCATGTGGCTCCCGGCGCCCGGCTGGCTTGGCTGCCGCAGGAGAGCATCCTGTTCGATGGCGGGCGACTGGCGCGCCGTCTCGACGTGAGCCTGGAAGGCGATGCAGAGTTCGTCGCGGTGGAGGCGGTGCTGCTCGGACGCACGGCTATGGGCGAGCACGTGCGCACAGGCTCTCTGCGCGACCGCTGGCGTATTCGCCGCGACGGCAAACTTATCTTCGCCGACGACTTGCGACTGAATGGCAATATCGCCGAGGTCACGTCGAGCGCTGCGACATTGGGCGGCCGCTCCGCCTTTGCGACCGTTTTCTATACCGGGAGCGAACCCGAGCGGTGGCTGGCTCCGGTGCGCGTTGCACTTGGCGAGGATGGCGGCGCCAGCGCCTGGAACGGCAAGTTCGTGGTTCGGCTGGCCACGATCAACGGCTTGATGCTGCGGCGAAGGCTCGAACCTATACTGACGCTTTTGTTGGGCGGACAACCGCTCCCTAAAGCCTGGCAACTCTAGGGATTCCGAATGAACCTCACGCCGCGCGAAAAAGACAAGCTGCTCATCGCGATGGCCGCCATCGTCGCGCGTAAGCGAATGGAGCGCGGCGTCAAGCTGAACCATCCCGAGGCCATCGCGCTGATTTCCGATTTCGTCGTGGAAGGCGCGCGCGACGGCCGCTCGGTCGCCGACCTGATGGAGGCCGGCGCCCATGTGGTGAGCCGCGAACAGGTGATGGAAGGCGTCGCGGAGATGATCCACGATGTGCAGGTGGAAGCGACTTTTCCGGACGGAACCAAGCTGGTCACCGTGCATGAGCCGATACGGTAAAGGGAAAGAACATGACTCGTCGCCTCGTTGCTACAACCGCCGCCCTGATGCTCTTGGCATCAACCCCTGCCTTCGCGCACCTGAACCCCGCCGAGCATGGCTCGCTCTCCGCCGGGTTGTCGCATCCGTTTTCCGGTGTTGACCATATTCTGGCGATGCTCGGCGTCGGCTTATGGGCGACGCGGGCGGGCGGACGCGCCATCTGGGCGATGCCGGCGGCATTCCTGATCGCGATGATGGCCGGCTTCGCGGCGGCGCTGACAGGCGTTCCGTTGCCTTTCGTCGAACCCACCATCGCAGCGTCGGTTGTGGTTCTTGGATTGCTGGCACTGGTCGCCTTGCAGGTTCCGACATACGTGGGCATGGCGGTGGTCGGCTTCTTCGCGCTGTTTCATGGCTATGCGCACGGCGGCGAGCTGGGTGAAGCCGGTGCCCTGCCCTTCATGGCTGGTTTCGCACTCGCGACCGCGCTGCTGCACGGGATCGGCGTCACCATCGGCCTCGGCGCGGCGCGGTTCGGCGGAGCCTTCGTGACCCGCCTCGCCGGTGGGCTGACGGCGCTCGGTGGACTCTGGTTGTTCGCGGGGATGTGACGATGATACCCGGAGAATTCCTGCCCGCTAGAGGCGACATCGTGCTCAACGCGGGTGCCGCGCAAATCACATTGCTCATCGCCAATACCGGCGACCGACCGATCCAGATCGGCTCGCACTATCATTTCTTCGAAGTCAATGCGGCGCTCGATTTCGACCGTTCGGCCGCGCGCGGCATGCGGCTTGATATTCCCGCGGGCACCGCGGTGCGCTTCGAGCCCGGCCAAAGCCGCGAGGTGCGGCTGGTGCCCTTGAGCGGGAACCGTGCGGTTTACGGCTTCCGTCAACAGGTGATGGGACAACTCTGATGCCGGTCACGCTGTCACGCGCCGCCTACACCCGGATGTATGGCCCGACAGTCGGCGACAAGGTTCGCCTTGCCGATACGGAACTGTTCATCGAGGTGGAGCGGGATTTCACGACCTACGGCGAAGAGGTGAAGTTCGGCGGCGGCAAGGTGATCCGTGATGGTATGGGCCAGAGCCAGATGTCGCGCGCCGAGGGGGCGGTCGATACTGTGATCACCAACGCGTTGATCGTCGACCATTGGGGCATCGTAAAAGCCGATGTCGGGCTGAAGGACGGCCGCATCGCGGCGATCGGCAAGGCCGGCAATCCGGATACGCAGCCCGGCGTTGATATCGTCATCGGCCCCGGGACGGAAGCGATCGCTGGCGAGGGCAAGATCCTCACTGCCGGCGGCATCGATGCGCATATCCATTTCATCTGCCCGCAGCAGATCGAGGAAGCGCTGATGTCCGGCGTCACCACCATGCTGGGCGGCGGCACGGGACCTGCGCACGGCACGCTGGCGACCACGTGCACCCCCGGCCCCTGGCATCTGGCGCGCATGATCCAAAGTTGCGATGCCTTCCCGATCAATCTCGGCCTGTCAGGCAAGGGCAATGCCTCGAAGCCGGCGGCGCTTGTCGAAATGATCGAGGGCGGCGCCTGCGCGCTGAAACTGCATGAGGACTGGGGCACAACGCCGGCCGCGATCGATAACTGCCTCGCGGTGGCCGATGACCATGACGTGCAGGTGATGATCCATACCGACACGCTGAACGAGAGCGGCTTTGTCGAGGACACGGTTGCCGCCTTCAAGGGACGCACCATTCATGCGTTCCATACCGAGGGCGCGGGTGGCGGGCACGCGCCGGATATCATCAAGGTGTGTGGGTTGCGGAACGTGATCCCGTCGTCCACCAACCCGACGCGTCCCTATACCCAAAACACCATCGCCGAGCATCTCGACATGCTGATGGTGTGCCATCACCTCTCGCCGTCGATTCCGGAAGACATCGCGTTTGCCGAAAGCCGTATCCGCAAGGAGACCATTGCGGCGGAAGATATTCTTCACGACATCGGCGCGTTCTCGATTATCTCCTCCGACAGTCAGGCGATGGGCCGCGTCGGCGAGGTGCCGATCCGAACCTGGCAGACCGCGCACAAAATGAAGGTGCAGCGCGGACGGCTACCCGGTGAAACGGGAGACAATGACAATCTGCGTGTACGCCGCTACATCGCCAAATACACGATCAACCCGGCGATCGCACAAGGGATGTCGAAGCATGTCGGCTCGATCGAGGTCGGTAAGCGCGCCGACCTCGTTCTGTGGAATCCCGCCTTTTTCGGCGTGAAGCCGGATATGGTTCTGGTGGGCGGCACGATTGCCGCGGCCCCGATGGGTGACCCGAATGCCTCGATCCCGACGCCGCAGCCGGTGCATTATCGCCCGATGTTCGGCGGCTTCGGCCGCGCGCCGGCCATGTCATCCGTGACTTTCGTGAGTCAAGCGGCGCTTGCCGCCGGCCTGCAAGGCAAGCTCGGCGTGACGAAGGAGATGGTGGCCGTGGAGAATACGCGCGGCAGTATCTCCAAGACCTCCATGATCCTGAACGACGCGACGCCGCATATAGAGGTCGATCCGGAAACCTATGAAGTGCGCGCCGACGGCGAACTCCTGACCTGTGAACCGGCCACAGTGTTGCCGATGGCGCAGCGGTATTTTCTATTTTGAGGTCCATTATGCTTCGCGCCATTTCTCACGCCCATGAAGCCACCGCCGAACCCTTCGGATCCGTCATGCTCGATTCCAGCGAACGCCATCTGCGCCGAAAGGTGATCATCACCGATCAGGGCGACAAGGTGATGGTCGATTTGCCGAGAGCCGTATTGTTTTCCGATGGCGACGTCCTGATCCTGGAGGATGGCCGGACGATCGCAATCATCGCCGCGCGCGAGAAACTCTACGAAATAAGGCCGGGCGCGAACGTGCCGCTCAGCCACCTTGCCTGGCATATCGGCAATCGGCATCTGGCCGCGCAGATCGAGCCGGAACGGATCTTGATCCAGCGCGACCACGTGATCCGCGATATGCTCCTAGGCCTCGGCGCGACCGTGACCGAGGTGATCGAGCGTTTCCAGCCGGTGCATGGGGCTTACCATCATCATCAGGAACACGATCATGGTCACGCGCACGGACATGACCATGAGCACGATCACCACCATGACCATGGTTGAGAATCCGGCTTGCCTCTTGCGATTGATGAGCTGGCTGTCGCCGGCCTTTCCGGTTGGTGCATTTGCATACAGTCACGGGCTGGAACGCGCGATCAATGACGGACTGATTTGCGACCAGCCCTCGCTTGTGAGTTGGTTGACCGATCTCGTTGAGCGTGGCTCGGGTTGGAATGACGCGGTGCTGCTGGCCCAGGCATGGCGGGAAGCGTCCGCGGGACGCGATTGCGAGGACGTGATGGAATTGGCCGAAGCCATGGCCGGATCGAGGGAGCGGCATATGGAGACGACACTGCAAGGCGCCGCATTCGGCGAAGCCGTCGCCGCGTGGATCGTCCCGGAAGAACGTCAACCAGCCCAACCTCTCGTGGACGGTCGACCGGTTTCCTATCCTGTTGCTGTCGGGATAGCCGCCGCGCTGCATTCGATCTCGTTGCCTGAAACACTGACGGCTCATCTCCACGCCTTTACGTCGAACCTGATTCAGGCCGCGGTTCGTCTGGTCCCGCTCGGCCAGCGCGACGGCATTGCGGTGCTGACGGCGCTCGAGCCCGTGATCCTGCGCGCGGCGTCACGGGCCGCACGCTCCTCGCTCGACGATCTCGGCTCGGCGACGTTTTTCTCCGACCTGCTGTCGATGCGGCATGAAACGCAATATTCGCGAGTATTCCGCTCATGAAATCACCCAATGGCCCATTACGCGTCGGCATCGGCGGGCCGGTCGGCGCCGGCAAGACGACGCTGACCGAAATGCTCTGCAAAGCAATGCGCGAACGCTATTCGGTCGGCGTCATCACCAACGATATCTTTACCAAGGAGGACGAGCTCATCCTCAATCGCGTGCAGGCGTTGCCGGTGGAACGCATCATCGGCGTCGAGACCGGCGGCTGCCCGCACACCGCGATCCGCGAGGACGCATCGATCAATCTGGCGGCGATCGCCGAGATGCGCCGGCGCTTTCCCGACCTTGACGTGGTGTTCATCGAATCCGGCGGCGACAATCTGGCCGCAACCTTTTCGCCCGATCTCGCCGACATCACGCTCTATGTCATCGACGTCGCGGCCGGCGAGAAAATTCCGCGCAAAGGCGGCCCCGGCATCACGCGCTCGGACCTGCTGATCATTAACAAGATGGATCTTGCGCCTTATGTCGGCGCAAATCTCGATGTTATGCGTGCAGATGCGCTTGCGCAGCGCGGAGCAAGACCTTTCGTGTTCACCGACATGCGCCGCCGTATCGGATTGGACGATGTGATTTCCTTCATCGAGGTGTTCTTTCCCGCGGAATAGATGTTTGATCCCAGATTTTGATGGGGCATCCTTGTCTACCGAATCGAAGGATGCGCTATGGGCTAGGTTCTTCATGGGAGCGCCACGACGACAGAGGCGGTTCGTCGAGCGATACAGCATAGTCAAGCGAGCTTGAGGACGCTGGCAAAGCGTTACGGGATCAACCAGAAGACCGTCGCCAAATGGAAGAAGCGGACTTCGGTGGCCGACCTCCCTACCGGCCCCAGGCAGGCAAGATCGACGGTGCTGTCCGTGGAAGAAGAGGCGGTTATCGTAGCCTTCCGGCGCTACACGCTATTGCCGCTCGATGATTGCCTCTATGCGCTACAACCGACGATCCCAAATCTGACACGCTCATCATTGCATCGCTGCCTGCAGCGCCATGGGATCGGTCGATTGGCGGATGTCGAAGGCGACAAACCAGCGAAGAAGAAGTTCAAGAGCTATCCGATCGGCTACTTCCACATCGACATTGCCGAAGTGCGAACCGAGCAGGGTAAGCTCCACATGTTCGTGGCGATCGACCGCACCTCCAAGTTTGCCTACGTCGAACTGCATGAAAGGGCCACCACCACTATATCGAGAGACTTCCTGCGGCGCCTGATCGCAGCCGTTCCCTATAAGATCCATACAGTGCTCACTGACAACGGCATCCAGTTTACGACGCCCGGTGCCGGCGGCTCGGCCGTGCCGTTGATCAAAGAGGCCATCGCAAACGGCGAACTCTTCTGGGCCCACGCATTCGAACACGCCTGCGCCAGAAACGACATCGATCACCGCACCACCAAGGCGAAGCACCCGTGGACGAACGGCCAGGTCGAACGAATGAACCGGACCATCAAGGATGGCAACCGTCAGGCGCTTCTACTATGAGAGCCACGACCAACTCCGCCAGCATCTCGCCGACTTCGTCTCGGCCTACAACTTTGGCCGCAGGCTCAAAACCCTCAAGGGTCTCACGCCCTACGAGTTCATTTGCAAAGCTTGGGCTTCGAGCCCCGAACGCTTCTCTCTCAACCCGCTCCAGCAAATGCCGGGACTAAACATCTAGCCGACTCGCGTGGACATCGATTGGCAATTGGCGATGGTCGCTTTAATTTGGTCGGCCGTCACTGGTCGACCAAACAGGTAGCCCTGAACTTCGGTGCACCCTTCGTTTCGAACAAGATCAAATTGCTCTGGCGTTTCTACTCCCTCCGCAGTCGTTACCATCCCCAAGCTCTTTCCGATGCCCGCGATGGCCCGAATGAACGCTCCACACTCATCCGCCTGCAGTGAAGAGTCTTTGACAAACGAGCGATCTATCTTGATCTTGTCGAACGCGTACTTCCGCAGGTAACCAAAACTCGAATAGCCCATGCCGAAGTCGTCGATTGCGATAGTGATGCCGAGCGCGCGAAGCGACCGCAACAGACTTGCGGCCTTTTCACTCGCTTCGAGCAGAACGGACTCGGTTAACTCAAGCTCTAACCGCTGCGGCGAAAGGCCGGAGACGGCAAGGGCCCGAATCACGGTGTTCAACAGGTCCGACCGCTTAAACTGCACCGGCGATAAATTGACCGAAACCCGAATATCGGCCGGCCATTGCATTGCTTCGACACAAGCCGTGCAAAGCACCCATTCACCCAAGGGAACAATCAATCCCGTCTCTTCAGCGACGCTGATGAAGTCGCTAGGCATGATCAGCCCCTTATCGGGGTGATGCCACCTCAGCAGCGCCTCGCAGGAGGTTACGCCTTCCGTTTCCGTGTTGACCACCGGCTGATACATTAGCTCGAACTGTCCTTCTGCGATCGCCTTGGCTATATCTTGCTCGAGCGCATGCCGGGCTCTTTGAGACGTCTCCATTCCAGCCTCGAAGAACTGGAACGTACCTCTCCCGTCGTCCTTCGCCTCGTACAACGCGAGATCGGCCCTCTTGAGAAGATCTTCCGGAGCGATACCGTGGTCCGGTGCAAGAGCGAGCCCTAAGCTCGCACCCACGATGATCTCCTGGCCATCTATGTCATAAGGGTCTGAGACTGACTGGACCAGAATACTGGACAAAGCAGCCGCCTGTTCAGCATTCCCGATACCAGCGGCCACGATCACAAATTCATCTCCGCCGAGCCTTGCGACGGTGTCCTTAGGTCCGACGCGTGCGAGCAGCCTGTCCGTCACAAGTCGCAATAACGTGTCGCCGGTTGCGTGGCCCCAAGTGTCGTTCACGCCCTTAAATCCGTCCAGGTCGAGGCAAATCACCGCCAGTTGCGAGCCGTATTGTAGACAGTCGAGGTCGCGCTGCAGGTTGCGACGTAACAACAATCGGTTCGGAAGGCCCGTCAGGGCGTCGTGGTGAGCCATGTAGCTGATTTGCGCTTCGGCCCGCTTTTGCTCGGTCACGTCCTGATAGGTTGCGATCCAACTGCCATCAGCCATCGAACGATAGATCACGCTCATAGTCCTCGCGCCGCTGAGCTGACGCTCGACCATGAGTTCCTTACCAGCGGCGAGCTCAGTCGCTGTAGTCGCATAAAGTTCCTCCACCGAGGCAAAGTCCGGGTGATTACCCAATTCGAAGCTGTGGGTCATCACCTCCCGAAGCGACGTGCCGGACTTTACCATATCGGCGGAGAAGCCATAAATTTCCAGAAATCGCTCGTTGCACACGATAACGCGCAGATCACTGTCCCACATGCAAAGGCCATGGGACATGTTGTTCAAAGCCATGTTGAAAAGTAGATTCTGCTTCTCCAGCCGAGCATTTGCCAGTTTGAGTTCGGCCAGCACGTTTGCGAGTTTTTCTTTCGCCTCGATTTCCGCCGTCACATTTGTGCCAACGCCGCGATAACCCGCAAACTCTCCGTCAGGTCCGAATACAGGTTGTCCGCTGACACGGAGCCACACCATGTAACCGTCCTTGTGGCGGTACGGATAAGTCAGGTCCCGGAAAGATCGTCGCGCCGAGAGGTCTGCTAGATGGGCCTGCCACAGCTCCTTATCTTCCGCGTTCTGAGCAATCTCTAAACGACTTCTTCCGATCTCACGCTCCGGAGAGTACCCAAACACCTCTTGCCAGCGACTGGAAAAATAAGTGAACCTGAGATTGGCATCCATTTCCCAGAACCAATCGCAAGACACCTGCGCGAAGTCTTCCAGTAGGCGTGTCATGAACTGCTGCTCCCCAGCCTTCCCAATACGATATTCAGCCGTCGCTTTGAGCCGCTTAATTGTGCAACGGTTTTTTGTGCTTTGCTTAATCAATGGTTGATTCTGGCGGGCTTTCGCAAAATCACCGATGCTCGACGAGCGATGATCTGCATCTTTCTCGACGCCGCAAACCACCCCCTGAGGATCCACGACAGCGCCGCGATCGTCCTTGATCATCTCATCGAGATCGTATTTCAGCGGCACGACGAGCCACATCAGCAGCTTGCGCGCGAGCTTGCTGAGGTCCAGCAGGGAGGCGCCGATCGGCGTCAGAATTTTATTGTACCAGGTCGCGCTGCTGAGACGCCGTATCCAACTCGTACAAGACCCCGCGAATATCGAACAGGCCGCGCTGGGAACAGGCGCCGTCGTCAACGTCTGATGGAGAAACTTCACTCCCATGATCATGCGCTGGATATCGCGCGGATCGGAAAGCAGGTTGAACGCAACAATCGGCTCGTCGCCGGACATCCGACTGGTCGCACGCAGGGTGCATTCCCTGCCCATCGTCGCCGCGTTGAAGCCGTGGTTCGAGGAACAGCTCTCGATGATTTCCAGCGGCTCGGCGCTCGCCAAGGACATCCGCTACGCGTTCACTCACTGTCAGGGGCTGACGCGCTTCCTCGATGACGGCGTCTCGAACTCGACACCAATCCGGTCGAAAACGCCATCCGGCCGATCTGCCTGACCCGAAAAAATGCGATCTTCGCAGGCCATGAGATCGGAGCAGAAAACTGGACCTTGTTGGCCTCGATCGTGGCTATCTGCAAGCCCAACGATGTCAATCCCGTCGCCTACATCGCCGAAACTCGAGGCAATCATCGCCGGCCATCCGCAAAGCAAAGTCGACGACCTCATGCCATGGCGATTCCGCAAAACGTCAAGTCATCATCAATAGAGTACCGAACGAGCGCTTACGGCTGATGTGAATTCGGAGGCAAAGAACATGCGGCGCAATCTGTGCCGGCTCAGCGCATGCTGGCCAGATGTGCCATTACCATTGATACCGCACCACGCCTCTGCCTGCGTAGCCACTCGTCACGTTCGAGAACGTCCCCTCGAAGGTAACGCCGACCGACCAGCCGTTCAGGCATTTCACCTCGGCGGATGCGGTGATGAACGCGGAGTCAGGTGCCTGCGCTGCGCCGTTGACCGTGAAGCTCGTGCCGGGAAGTGACTGGAATGCGGCGGCGATCGATCGGTCGGGATTGTAGTCATGTGCCCAAGCAAACCGGCCGCGTAGTGTCAGGATGCCCTTCGGGAGGGCAAAGGATTTGTCGGACCGGATGCCCAACTCACTCCGGGTATCGGTGACGCTCCGCCCACCATAGGCCAGCGCGAAGGCGCTCGTGCCCGACAGCGCCCGTTCGGCATAGGCCGGCAAATCGAAGGTCGTGAGCTGGGCCGCCGCGTAGGGCGTGATACCGAGGTTACCCGTCGCAGGCACCGCAAAACGGTAACCGCCTTCGATTCGCCCCGAATAGGCATTGGCGTTGAACTTGGCCTGCAAATGATCGAGCGCCGCAACCGTGACATAACGATTGGTGGTGACGTCCTGCCAGCCATAGGCAAGCGCCGCGGAGACATAGGCCCGGCCGTCCGAGTGACGCAGATAGATGCCAGCCTGGAACAGGTCGGAGCGACCGGTGCCCAGACCGTTCACGCCGAACCCGGCGCCGCCGCCGGCCAGCGCGAAGCCCGCCAGCGTGCGCGGCGCAGACTGATAGTCGGCTCCAACCGCCATACCATAGAGACGGCTGGTGGCGTCGTTCGATCCCACGATCGTATTGCCATTTGTCGTCTGCGAGCCGCCGAACGCCGCGCCCCACACACTCCAGCGCGGCTCGAAGGCTCGCGGCGGCGCCTTGGCGAACATCGCAAACGCATCATCGGTCCGTTTGCGCGCGTCAGCACCCTCTCCTTCTTCGGTATAGACGCTCGCGCTGTAGGCCGGCTCGGCTCCGCCTCCGGCGCGCGACATAAACGGATCGGTGAGCAGGTCCATGAACTGACTCATCGCATCGAACGTGACCTGCTGCGATCCGGTGGCGAGTTCGCCCGACGCCTGCGTCAATCCGGCGGCGCTCAGCATGCCATACACCATCGGAATGCCGCCGTTGGCATTGAAGCTGTTCATCATGGCATTGTCGACGGCCTGCTGGTTGCCGGACATCCTTCCGCCGGAGCCGGTTGACGCGCCCGCGCCAGAACCGGTCGAAGACCCCTGCATCAAATCCAGCGACACGTTGAGATAAGCGTGGGTCGCGTCGTAACTGAGGTTGGTCCGGAAGCCAGACGGCAAATTGATATTAACCACGCCCGGTGCAAACGTGCCCGACACGCCGCCGCCGGCTGTAAGGATGCTGTAAAGTCTGTTGACGTAGCTCCCGCCACCGAAAACCGCATTGACCGTGGCGCCGCCCAGCGTCGCGCTGCCCGTCACATTGATCGATGACGATACCGAGGAAGCGACCGCGACGCGATAGATGGCAGCTGACTGAAAAGCGAGATTGCCGGTGATGGTGAGCACCCCGGCCGGGTTGGCCGCATTGCCCGGCGCCAGCGTTCCCCCCGCCATGATCGTGGTCGTGGCCGGATCGACGATGCCGATGCCGCTCAACGTCGCTCCTTCGTTGACTGTGACCCGCGACGACGCAGCAATCGAACCGTTCACTTCCAACGTCCCGGCATCGATGTTGGTCGCGCCCGTATAACTGTTCGTGCCGGTCAGAATCGTTGTGCCGCTGCCGGTCTGCTCAACCGCGCCGTGGCCTGAGATGCTGCCGGCAAAGGTCAGCGCATCGGAACGGTTGAAAGCGAGCACGCCGTCATTGACGACATCACCGACGATCGCCCCGGTCGTGCCGCCGTTGCCGAGTTGCAAGGTACCGGCCGAAATGGTTGTACCGCCCGTATAGCTATTGGTTCCGGTCAGGATCAATGTGCCCATCCCGGCCTTGGTCAATGACGTGCCGTGCCAGCCGGTTGCGGGATTCGCCGATTGATTGGTGAGCACCGCGCCGACCGTGAACGTGTCGGACGCATTGGTCAACGTGAAAGTACCATGCGCCAGATTGTTGTTGGCCATCCAGCTCAGGCCATAGGTGGCAAGGTATTGCAGATTATCGGCCGACTTGTGGGTCGACACGGTGAGATAGTCCACGGTCCCATTGAAGCCGCCCACGGTCACCATACCGAAATCACCGATGATGCCGGAACGAGTGTCGATCAACGCCGTGTCGAGCTGACTCGCATCGTTGATACCACTGATGTTGAAGGCAACGCCGTTACCGATGGCAACCTTGCCCGCGGAGAGTAGCGGGCTGTTTGATCCCGCGGCAATCGTAAAGGCAGTGTTGTCAGCGAACGTCACGTCGTGCGCAACATTCACCGTGGCCGGCGCCACGATAGCGAGGGTACCTCCTGCGACGGTCAGGTTGCCACTGCCGAACCCGCTGCCGGAGCCGCCCGTGCCACCGCCGAGTCCGCCGCCGGGACCACCCGCGCCGCCAGCGCCACCGCCGAGTCCGCCGCCGGGACCACCCGTGCCACCAGTGCCGCCCCCAAGTCCGCTACCGGAACCACCCGCGCCTCCAGTGCCACCGCCGAGTCCGCCGCCGGGACCACCCGTGCCACCAGTGCCGCCCCCAAGTCCGCTACCGGAACCACCCGTGCCACCAGTGCCACCGCCGAGTCCGCCGCCGGGACCACCTGTGCCACCAGTGCCGCCCCCAAGTCCGCTACCGGAACCACCGGTGCCGCCAGTACCACCGCCAAGCCCACTACCGGAACCACCGGTGCCGCCAGTACCGCCGCCAAGCCCACCACCGGAGCCACCCGTCCCGCCGCCGGCGCTGCCCGTGCCAGCGGCGGAGCCCGCGAATTGCAGCGTGCCGGCAACGATCGTAGTGTCGCCGGTGTAATTGTTTGCCCCGGTCAGGATCGTCGTTCCCGAGCCGATTTGGCGCACGCCACCGCTGCCTGAGATGTTACCCGCAAATGCCAGTGTATTCGACCGATTGAAGGCGAGCACGCCGTTGTCGACGACATCGCCGGCGATCGAACCGGAAGTGCCGCCGTTCCCGAGTTGCAGCGTTCCGGCCGAGATCGTTGTCCCGCCCGTGTAGATGTTGGTGTTCGTCAATGTCAGTGAGCCTGCGCCCATCTTCCTGAGGTCGCCGCTCCCACCGATCACGCCACCAAGGATCGCACTGTTGCCATTCGTATCGAGTGAACCGCCGCCGGCGTTCAGCGTCACCTGCCGATTGCTGTTAAAATCTGCCAGAAATTGCAGGGCGCCACCGTTGAAGGTGAGCGGGCCTGACAAGACATTGCCGAGATTACCATTGGAGGAGATGGCGAGCGTGCCCTGATCGATTGTCCAGGGTGTAAACGCCGGTGTCGTTCCGGTCAGCGTCCAGGTGCCGGTTCCGGTCTTCACGAAAGTGGAGAAACCCGTGTACTGCGATCCGATGAGAGACACATCAAAGGTGGCGGCGGCCGCGCCGCCGAGCCGCAATGTATCGTTGTTGGCACCCACCACATTGCCGGTGATAAGCGAACCGGCCTGCAATTCGAGCACGTTGCTGCCGCCGGCGAAGTAAATGGCATTGGCTCGCGTCGAGCCGTCACCAGCAAGTCCCCCCGTGATGGAGCCGCTGTTGATGATCGACAGGTTCGCGCCGGCAATGCCGATGCCACCCAATCCGGAAAGGCCGGACGAGAGCCCGCCATAGCCGCCGGCACCACCCTTGCCACCGGCGATACTGCCGGAATTGACCAGCGTTCCGCCGTCGCCAGTAAAAACGACGCCGCTGCCGCCATTGCCGCCGAAACCTCCGACGTCAAATATGCCGAAGCCGCCCTGGCCGCCGCTGCCGCCCCTGACCGCCCCGGTGTTGGCATAGGTAAGACCGCTGCCGTCGACAACGACACCATAGCCGCCGCCACCGCCACCACCTCCCCCGCCGGGAGCCGAGATCATGACATTGCCGCCGTGACCTCCGTCGCCGCCGGAGACGGCGGCGGAATTGCTGGTCGACGTCGTGATCACTGCGCCATGTGCGCCGCCCCCGCCGCCGCCGCCACCGCCGATGGAGAAGAAATCGGCGCCGGGACTACCGCCGGAGGCAGGGTTGCTTCCGCCAGCGCCGCCGATCGCGACGTCACCGTCACCACCGCTGCCGCCAGTCACGCCCGCGCCGCCACCGCCACCGCCACCGCAACCGGTCGCGGGACCACCGGCCCCGCCAGCGCCGGTCGCCGAGCTAGTACCGCCGCCGCCGCCCGTGCCGGTGAAGCTTCCGCTACTGCAACTTCCCCCACCGCCACCACCCGCAGCCAACGCACGAGGGGCTGGCAATACGATACAGCACGCGACGAGCAGGGGGCCAATGAAGGCGGACAGCCGAGGCCTCGCGCTCAGGATAGTTTCTTGTCCCAGCATTTCATCCCTCTCCCGCTGCCGCACACCAACGAACTCATCCCGGATCGGGTGACCGATCCGGGTGCCCATGTCGGCTTGCAGCAGGCCGGGAGCCCGCTTGAAACATCAAGAATCTTGGGGTTTTTGCGGCTCGGGGACAGTGCCTGTCTGGCTAACGAGTCGTTAGCTTTTGCGTAAAGCGGCGGGCAAAGCCTCAGGCGAAGGCGCGCTTTCAATATCGTTGTCGTGCGGCCAACGATAGCGCCGCGCAGCTTCGACGGCTGCCGCAACCGCCGGGCTATGCGGACGGCCGGCGACCGTTGCCAGGCTGATTTGTCGATAGACCTTCGGGTCAATCAGCGGGCGCATTTCGAGGCCTGGCAACAACGGCGAATTCTCAGGCATCACGGCGCAACCAAGGCCGGCACGAACCAGCGACTGGATCCAGTCCTCACGCTCGCCGACATAGCGGACATTGACCGCATTGTAAGGCTTCGCGACGCCGAGCCGCGCCAGGTTCGAAGGAAATTCGCAGTGCAGGCGTTTAACGTAACTCTCGCCCTCGAGTTCGCGCATCGGCACCGCGTTCATTTGCTCGAAGCGATGGCCGGGAGCGAAGGAGATGTAGAACATCTCCCGAAACAGCCGCGTCATGCGGATACGTTCGTCGAGTTCGGGTGAACTGGTCAAAGCGATGTCGATTTCACCGCCGAGTAGCGCGCCTTCCAGTTCCTCGCAATTGGCTTCCCATATATGCAGTTCGAGTTCCGGCGCACGATCCCGCAAGGTCGTGAGATAGCCGGTCAACACGCCAGCGCCTATCGACGCGAAGATGCCAAATCTCAGTCGTGAGCCCGCGAGCCGGGTATAGTCGCTGGCCTCGCGTTTCGCGGCATCGGCGGCACGGCTCATAACAGCGAAATGTTCGAGCATCAGCCGGCCGAGATCGGTCAGGTGTGTGAGATTGCGTTCGCGCCGGAAAAGCTGCCCGCCAAGTTCTTCCTCCAGTTGCCGGATCGCACGGCTGAGCGAGGGGACGCTGACGCCGCACCGCTCCGCCGCGCGCGTGAAGTTCAGCGTCTCCCCCGCTTTGAGGAAGTAGCGGATCTGGTGCATTTCCATGATGAACGCCCAATCAGCCCCGAGACAGGATCGGTCAATGTAAACTACATCGATGCGCGCATCACCAGGGCAACCGTATTCACTGAAGGCATCAAGTCACCGAATCCGAAAGCCGAAAACGGCGGTATTAGGTAGCAAACGCCACCAAGGCGCAGATAACATATTGATTTTGCGGCAGATTGCGCTCTTGAAGTTTGATCGAACCCCATCCCTCCGGATTCTCATGCTATCCATTCAAGCTCGATCACCAGCTGAAAAATTCGTCTTGCAGGGTCAACTCAAAGAAACGCCGTTGACCCTCTCAGTCGTTGGCTTCGACATTTCGTTGGCATCTCCGGCGCAATCCTGCGTGCTCAGGCATCTCCAGGCAACTGCGCCTTGAACGGGAGTTCGGATCCTTCGGCATCAATTCGATCGTCTGGCTGGAAGGCGACCCTGCCGAGCCGCTTACGAACGGCCATGTCGATGGATACGTCCTGATGACGTCTCCCGGTCGCGTACTCGTCGAGAGGGTGCGAGACCCCGATGTCAAAGCTCCGTTCCGCGCTGGCGATGATCGATCTGTTGCGCATGACTCCGAATGTCGACTTCTGGTTCTTCGCCTGGTCGCGCGTGATCCTCGGCGTCGGATTGCCATTGATCTTCATTCCGATCACCGGGGCATCCTACGACGGCATTCCACTGTCGAAGACCGATCAGGCCTCTGCGCTGATCAATCTGGCTCGCAATTTCGGCGGATCGATCGGCGTTTCGCTCAGCCAGACCATGCTGGCGCAGCGCGAGCAGTTTCATCAAAGCCGCCTCGTCGAGCACATCGGCACCTGGAATCCGGTCTATAACGACATGCTCGCCCATGTGCAGGCGTATCTGAAGACCCAAAGCGCCACCGGAAATACATCAGGATCGAGCATCGCGATGATCGGGCAGCTTCTGCAAGGACAGGTGGTGTTGCTGGCCTATATCGATGTGTTTGTAATGCTCGCCGCGCTCGCCGGATTGATGATCCCGCTCGCGCTCTCGCTGCGCAGAGTGAAACGCGGCGGTTCAACGCCGACACATCAAGGGCGCCGAGGCTCGGAGTTATCGACAAACGTAACCGGGGTGCCTTTCGCAACCCTCGCCGCGACGCGCTGAGCATCCCAGTTGGTCAGACGCACGCAGCCGTGCGATTCCGCTTTCGAGACCTTTTCAGGCGACGGCGTTCCGTGAATGCCATAGCCATCGGCAGAGAGATTGATCCAAACGGTACCGACCGGACTATTGGGGCCCGGCTTGATCGTAAACGGTTTGCGTGCATGAACGCCCTTGAAGTGATAGGTCGGATTGTAACGGTAGGTTGGATTCTGGTTGATCGCAGTCACTTTTAGTGTCCCGGTCGGAGACGGCTTTTCCTCACTCCCCACGGTGGCCGGATAGAATCCGATCAGCGAACCTGATTGATCGAGAAGCTTCACGGTCTGCCGGCTCTTGTCGATCTCGACGCGATTGGCTTTTGTAACTGCGGCGGCATAGCTGTCGCCGGTATCAATCGCGACGATCGTATCGCCCGGACGATTGAAGTGTTGACCCGGATTAAGGGCCGCCAGCAGCCCTTCGCTCATATGAAATTTCTCGGCCAATGCTTCGCGAGGGCTGGTGAAGCTCAACTTCGGGATACCCTTCATATCCTCCATCTTGGCCGGAAGCTTCTTCAGGAATGGGCCTGCGACATCCTTGTCGGTCATCGTATAGTTTTTGGTCACCGGTCGATCATCCGCTCGCAGCACCTGCCAGAGTTCGTCCGTCAGCACGTCAGAACTCGGCAATTGCCGAGACTCCGCAAAGGCCCGGAGCGCTTTCCTGGCATTTTCACCGAATTTTCCGTCGATCTCGCCGGGCGAGAAATGCGCGCGATCAAGCAGAACTTGTACCCGAATGCCAAGCGGCGTCTGCTTATCGCTTTGTGTGAGTTTTCCGGACGGCTCGGCTGCGTCAATCGCAGCCTGATTCAACGCGGCGCCCAACGCAGGACTGACGACGAGCAAGGTCGCCATTGCGAGCATGATCTTTGTTGCATTTCCACGTGACACCCAATCCTCCGGCCACGCTGCCAACAAGTATTCTTGACCATACGATGCGCCAAAAAAAGCGCTCGCGATCACTGCATCACTGCAGTTGCTCTCTCTATTGACGACAAGTCCGTTCTGTCTTGATGAACGGGAGATAGCGGCAATGGTTCCACGTTTTAGCCAGCCTGACTTGCCTTGTTTGAGAGGCCCGGCCGCCGCCAGGCTGGCACCTCAATCCCTGGAACAAACTGAGCCATCGATGGGCAGATGGAACAAGCTCGGCTGATACCTGTTGTTTCGTGGCGAGTTTCGCATGCGTTACCAATCTGGATGGGCGCAGTGACCTCCACGAACATGAGCACGCCTCTGAGCAATCTTCGCGCGACGGTCATTATCATCGTCGTCGCCTTTCATTCCGTCCTCGCCTATCTCGCTTCGCAGCCTCTCCATCCGTTTCCATTCGATGCTGCGCCGTATCGCTGGATCGCATTCCCGATCATCGACAAAGAGCGATGGTTCGGCTTCGATCTGTTCTGTGCCTGGCAGGACATCAGCCTGATGTCGCTCATGTTCTTTCTGGCGGGATTGTTCGCACCTGCGAGCCTCACCAGAAAGGGAAGCCTCGTCTATCTGAAGGATCGCTGGTGGAGAATCGCCGTACCGTTCCTGATTGCCGTCGCGATCCTCAGCCCGCTCGCCTACTTTGCCTCATACCGCGCCACAGCCGCCGACCCATCGATGACTGCCTTCTGGCAACATTGGCGGGCACTGCCGATGTGGCCGTCGGGCCCTCAATGGTTTCTGTGGCAGCTCTTTCTGCTCAACGCGCTTGCCGCCGTCCTTTACGCGATTGCACCGCGTTCGCTCGCGGCTCTCGCTCGATTTGCCGGGCGCTTCGATGATCGCCCGCTCAGCCTCGTTGCCGGCCTGGTCGTTGCGTCATTCGCTGCCTACGTGCCGCTCGCAATGGCCTTCTCGGCATGGGACTGGACCTATCTCGGCCCCTTCTCCTTCCAACTCAGCCGGCCACTCCACTACACCGTGTATTTCTTCGCGGGCTTTGCGATTGGCGGCTACGGATACGATCACGGCGTTCTCCGCTACGACGGCCCGCTGGTCCGGCGATGGCCGCTTCTCCTTACGGCGGCAATCGTCAGCTTCGGAGCCTGGGGAGGCCTCACATTCCTCACGCTGCCCGACTGGAATGCAAGTCCCGTCGCGTATCGACTGCTGGCGGCCAGCGCGTTTCCCATTGCCTGCGCGAGCGGCGTGCTGTGCCTGCTTGCCGTATCGCTTCGGTTGATGCGGCGCCACGATCGCATTCTCGATAGCCTCTCCGTCCACGCCTACGGTATCTACCTCGTCCACTACTGCATCGTGTTGTGGCTCCAATACGCGCTGCTCAAATTCGATCTGAATGCGATCGGCAAAGCGACCATCGTTTTCACTTGCGCGCTGGCCCTGAGCTGGGCCGTAAACGCCGCGGTTGCCGTAATCGGCTCACGTCAAGCCTGGATCACAGCCAGGCAAGCGATCGCACATTGGCCGCGATGAGGACACGATGATGTCGCTGACATTCACCCTTGCCTCTCGCAACCTGTTGCACGACCGCCTGCGACTGGCGGCAACATTGGTCGGCGTGGTTTTCTCGGTCGTCCTTGTGATGATCCAGATGGGACTCTTCCTGGGATTCGGCCGGATGGTCACGACCATGATCGATCATACTTCGGCCGATGTCTGGATCGTGCCGAAGGGCGCAAAATCTTTCGAAGATCCGTCCATGCTGGATCTGAAGTTGCGCGACAAGGCGGCCTCTGTCGAAGGGGTCGCTTTGGCTGTGCCGATGATCGTCGGCTTCTCCGACTGGCGGCTCGACAATGGCGAATTGACGCCGGTCTTCGTCGTCGGCGCCGACTTGCGCGATCACATGCTGCAGCCATGGAATGTGGTCGAGGGACGTATCGATGCGCTGTCCCAGAACGGGGCCGTTGCGATCGATCGCTCCTACTTTGATCGGCTGGGCGCTGCTGGAATCGGATCAACTGCCGAGATCAGGGGACGCCGGGTGAAGGTGGTTGCGCTGACGGACGGCATTCGATCCTTCACCACGACGCCTTACATCTTCGTCAATCTGAAGCGCGCGCATCTCTATACCGGTGCATCTTCAGCGCGCGCGAGCAGTATTGCCGTCCGGTTGAAACCCAACACGGACCGCGAGAACGTCATCCGGGCTCTTCGCGCGCAGGTCGGCGAGGCCGAGGTTCTGAGCAGCGCCGAATTCCGCAGCCGCAGCCGTTCATTCTGGCTGTTTGGGACCGGCGCCGGCGCAGCCCTGTTCGCCGGCGCCCTGCTCGGCGTCATCGTCGGTACCGTCATCGTGGCCCAAACGCTCTATTCCAGCACCAAGGATCATCTGAGCGAATTTGCCACCCTGCGCGCGATGGGATCGTCGAACCGTTACATTTATAGTGTCATCATCTACCAGGCGCTTCTCAATGCAGTGGTCGGCTTCGTTCTTGCAGCGGCGATCGGCGCCGTCGTTGTTCAGTGGACGGCGAAGAGCGCGTTGCCCATCGTCATCACGCCCTGGCTGATCGCTGCGCTCCTCGCGTTAACGGTGACGATGTGCGTGGCCTCCGGTCTTGGAGCGATCTTCCGCGTGATCCGCACCGATCCAGCCACGGTGTTCATGCGATGAAAGACGCTGTCATCGAAGCCCATGAGATCAGGAAGACGCTCGGAAGAGGAGCCGGCGAGGTGCACGCCGTGCGCGGCATCGACCTGACGCTCCGCTGCGGAGAACTGACGCTCCTGATGGGACCTTCCGGCAGCGGCAAGACAACGCTGCTTCTGATTCTCGGCTGCATGCTGGCACCGACCTCCGGCCACGTCACCGTATGCGGTATCTCCACGTCAGATGCCGACAAGGAGCAGTTGGCGAGGATCCGGCGCCAACATATCGGCTTCGTATTCCAGTCCTATCACCTGTTTCCCACATTGACCGCTGCGCAGAATGTTCAGCTCGCGCTCGATATTCGTGGCGAGCACGGCAGGCAAGCCGCCAATGAGGCGCGCGATGCCCTCAAGCTGGTCGGACTCGAGAAAAAAGCCGATACCCTGCCGGCAGAACTCAGCGGCGGCGAACAGCAGCGCGTTGCAATCGGACGCGCCTTCGTGGCCAGTCCTTCCGTCATTCTCGCGGATGAGCCAACGGCCGCACTCGACAGCGATAACGGACGGACGATCATGCGCATCCTTGCCGACGCCGCTCACGAACGGCAGTGCGCCGTGCTGGTCGTCACGCATGATCCGCGCGTCGTACCGTTTGCAGATTGTATCATCAAGATCGAGGATGGTCTTCTCGTCCGCGACGAGGCAAGCACATCGGGACGTTTACGAGTCCCCAAGGAAGCGGCATCCGGGTTCTAGGGCGAGCCGATCCGTCATGAGCTGCGCGCTGAAATTCTTCGACTGGGGCTTCGCCTGTTTCTCAAACAGCACAATCAGCCGTTTGATGTGCAGACCTGGCGCAACGATATGAGGAGCATGGAAAGGTGGGTACCGCGGCCTCCCCGCGGGACCGAAACCATGGTCGTCAATATGGGTGGCATCGGGTTCTGGCGGATCCGCACGCAAGCATCCCGCCCCGAACGCCACCTCCTCTATCTGCATGGCGGCGCCTATATCGACGCCCAGAGGACGCATGTGTGGGCGCCCGAATGTCGGCTGGCACCGGAGCATCCCTGCCGCACTTGAAGATGCCTTTGATGCCTACAACTGGATACTCGGTCAAACCACGGAAGGCCGAAAATTGTTCGTCATTGTCCTGCCGGAGGCCCATGCGGAAATCGCCCACATTCGCGATTTAGCCGAGCTCGAAAATGGCGGGCGCGATGCCACAATGGGCCGCCACGATGCGTCCAGCGTCCGGGCGGGCCGTTCCGGTGAATCCTGAGCAGGCGGAGAACGACAACTCGTATGGCTCGGCCCTCCACGTGGTGGAACTGGCGAAATGCCAGCGTGTTGATAGCGCATGAAAATCCGACGCGTTGTTTCGTTGGTCATACGCCCGGCCCTGGCGGCGGGATTGATTACGCTGGGGCTGTCGCAGCTATCTGCCGCCGCTCAAGATGGCTCAGTTCTGACCTATCATGGTGACAACAGCCGAAGCGGTCAGTACATCGTTCCGGCACTATCCTGGGAAAAGGCTAGATCGATTCAGTTGGACGGCACTTTCAACGCTCGCGTCGAGGGTTCCGTATACGCCCAGCCGCTTTACTGGCGCCCTCCTGGCACGACCTCGGGGGTGCTATTCGTGGCCACCGAAGACGATGTCGTACAGGCATTTGACGCGACGACCGGTAAGGAGTTGTGGAAGCGCGTCGTCGGGCGTCCGGTGCGGCGCTCGTCGCTGCCATGCGGGAATATCGATCCGCTTGGTATCACCGGCACACCGGCGATCGACCCTGCAACTCAAGCCATCTATTTCGATGCTGCCGTAATGAGAGAAGACGGCCCCCGCCACCAGGTGTTCGCGCTTTCGACCAAGGATGGCAGCGTACTCCCAGGCTGGCCGATTGACGTGGCCGATGCTCTGCGAAAAGCAGGACAGCATTTCGATCCGAGCGTACAGAATCAGCGTGCTGCGCTCACGATTCTGGATGGCACCGTCTACATCGCCTTCAGCGGTCATTTTGGTGATTGCGGAAATTTCCATGGCTGGGTGATAGGAATTTCCCTTCACGATTCCGGCACGCTGGTCAGCTTTCGGACGCGCGCACGCGGAGGCGGCATCTGGGCACCGGGCGGCCTGAGCGTTGCAGCGCATGACATCTACTTCGCCACCGGGAATACATTTGGCGCCTCGACTTGGCGCGACGGCGAAGCCGTTTTCCATCTCGCACCGGACCTACGCCGCAACGACGATAAGAGGACCTATTTTGCGCCGTCGGATTGGAAAGCGCTCGATGCTCGCGATGCGGATCTCGGAGGCACCAATCCGCTCACCATCAACGTTGGCAGCGCAAATAACAGCCGCGCTCTGATCCTGGCTCTTGGAAAGGACGGCAAGGCCTACCTTCTCGACCGGAATCATCTTGGCGGCATAGGCGGTCAACTCGCAACCGAGACAGTATCGCGGTCACCGATCGTCACTTCACCCACCGCCTATCGCGTCGGTGACGATGTCTTTGTTGCGTTCCAAGCCCGCGGTGCGCATTGTCCTCAACCGGATCAAGATCAAGGTTTGACGGTCTTGAAGATCGCGGCCGGCACCCCGCCGTCGATAGTCACCGCCTGGTGCAGCGCGCTTCGCGGTCGTGGCTCGGCCATTGCAACAACCACGGATGGACATTCCGATCCGATCGTGTGGGTGCTTGGCGCCGAAGGCGACAACCGGCTGCACGCGTTTCGCGGCGACACCGGCGAGCCGCTCTTTTCAAGCGAACTCTTGAGTGGTCTCCGACGCTTCCAAACGCTGATCGCAGCCCAGAACCGCCTCTACGTCGCCGCCGACAAGCACATTTACGCGTGGCGTTTCTGACGAGCGCGCGAGAAATCGACGCCCCGCTATCCGCTGAGTGGGAAGAAACATCGCACGCATAGTTCGCGTATCGTTCGTTAATCGAACGCAATGCGATACGCCGGATCGGAAATAGGCGCAGTCTCGGCTGATAACTTCAATAGATTACGGCGATCGGGGGTTCGAGTCCCTCTCCCGCTACCATCATAAATTATCATTAAATATCAGCACTTTATTACTGCCGGAGATTCCGAGCGCTGTGAGACATCTCACGGTGATGTACCCATGGGACAGCTATGGCGCTCTCGGCGGTAAGGGCATCGAAATCGGCTTTGTACTTCTCAACGAGGGCTGGCCACGGTTTGCAGCTGAATTCCGGAAAAATGCGGGGGTTTCAATAATCGTCATACCCGTAAGAAAACGCGGCTTATCCCATAAGAACGACGCGCCTCGGGATCCGCATCTCACTAAGACGTTCCATTTTACGAAGAATCGTTGTGGATGGTTCGAATTTCTCAATGCCGGATTTCGAGCCTCAATGTGACGCCAAAGCGCGCTGATCCGCCAGAATAAAGAAAGGTAGAGAGGCCAGCTGAATCACGACCGAGAATGCAATCAGCGCAACGCGCGAGTTCTCATACAGAAGCCCGGCTACGATACTGCCGACCAGCCAACCGACGCCGTACCCTGCGTAATACAGGCCGAACGCGAAGTTGCGTTTTCCCTCGGGGAGTATTCCGGCGACGATTGCCTTCAGGAGGGTATCCTGGGTCGCGTAGCCGACGCCCCAGAGCAGCATGCCGAACAAAACAAGCCAGAAGCCTCCCAGAAATACCAAGGGTGAAAACGCGGCGGAAACACACACAGCGGCGATCACAACCGGAAGCCCAATGCGATCGTAGAGTTTACCGAGAGCAAGGTTCGCAAGAACACCGAACGCCGTCGAGATTGCAAGCAAGACCGGAATCCACTGCTCGGAAGCAATCTTCGTCTTGGACAGGTGGTAAGAGATCAGTTCGAAGCTCACGAGCCCGGCTGCGAACAGGCCACCGGCCAGCATGTATATCCAGTACGCCTTGGAGAAGTCCGTGGCCGGCGCCGTGCGTCCCCGTTCAAGGTCGGACGGGACCGGGAAGGTCACCCGAGCGACCACCAACGCAACCAACGCCGCCGCGGCCGAAAACGCCAGCAGCGCATACCCGGTGCGGTAGTCTCCCTTCAACAGGAGTACCAGCGCGATCAGAAGCGGCCCGAGGGTTGCGCCGATCTCGTCCAGCGCCGTGTTCAGTGCGTACACCCAGCCCTTGCCAAGTTGGCCCGTCGTATAGGAAAGCATCGCTTCAATGGTGGGTTTGCGCAGTGCACGTCCGATCCGCTCGGCGAGAACCAGCGCTGCCGCCAATTGCCAGCTTCCGGCAAGGGCCATGGCGGGGACCGCGAAGAGATTGATGATGTATCCCACGAAGGTAATCAGCCAGTAACGACCGGTTCGATCCGCGACGTAGCCTGCGGGCAAACGCAAGACATAGCCGAGAAACTCTCCGAGCCCCGCCGTGACGCTGACGATTGCCGCGCTCGCGCCAAGCGTAGCCATGAACGGCCCGTTGATGCTGGCGCCTCCTTCGTAGGTGATGTCGCCGAATAGATTGACGATCCCGGTCGTCATCACAAAGAGGAAAGCAGGCGAAGCCATCGGGGATACCGATCGAGCCATGAAACCACCTCTTTGCGCCAAGCAGGGATCGCGATATCTGACGACCTATTTTATATATGGTCGGCACCGACTTCGCGGGGTCGACCGGGTTCCTGCTCCTTTACGGCGTTCTCTCATTTCCAACAGCAACTGCACATGGATCCAACAGCAACTGCACATGGATTTCGGATTCATGGTCAGATCGTTGCGGTAGAGCTCCGCCTATTGTCAATTCGACACGACATTTCAAGAATGGCGCTTTAAACTTGGACAGAAAATAACTCACCCAACGGTGATCGCGAAGCTGGAGCGATGTTGAAGGTTGATAGTATCGTGAGCATCCAACTCGATTCCAAAGCCAGACTACGGCTACCTCAAAAAGAGGAGATTCACCGCGATCTCCGACTGGATGTCTGCCGCGGAGTGGCCCTTTGGTTCGTATTCGTTGACCATGTTCCGAACAATATCGTCAGTTGGCTCACGCTTCGCAATTACGGATTCAGCGACGCGACCGAAGTGTTCGTCTTCATTTCCGGCTACACCTGCATGATCGCTTATGGCGGTGTCCTAAAATCGCAGGGATGGGTCGCCATGAGTCTCCACGCACTCCGGCGAAGCTGGCAGATCTACACCGCCTTTCTACTGCTGCTGATCTTCTATCTTATCTTAGTGCAGAGCCTCGACCACTCACGTTATCTCGACGAGACGAATGCCGCTGTATTCTTCAAACATCCCGGAGCGGCCATATTACACGCCAGCCTGATGCAGTATAGACTTGTCAACACTGACATTCTCCCTTTGTTTGTGCTTCTGCATCTCGGCTTTCCAGCCTTGCTATGGCTTTTCACACGTAGCACCGTCGTTGCTTTTGCTCCGTCAATCTTACTTTATATCTTCGTCCAGATCTTTGGTATCAACCTACTGGCATGGCCGCATGGCGACTGGTACTTCAATCCATTAGCGTGGCAGATACTCTTCATATTTGGCATTTGGTGCGCAATGGAGGAGTCCGCGCCGATACGAAAGATCGCCCGATCACCGACTGCGGTGACGGTGTCAGGTTTGTATCTTATACTGAGCTTGATTGTGGTGTTGAGCTGGCAAATCGACGTGCTCGATAAAGTTATTCCGCAAACGTTATTGAACCTGATTTACCCGATCGACAAAAGCAATCTTTCTCCTGCGCGGCTTCTGCACTTTATTGCGTTGGCGTGCATCGCGACACGGCTGATGCCGCGCAGCTGGCGCGGATCATCTTCGCTGTTGGCGATCGCGCTGATTCGTTGCGGTGAAAATTCTCTGACGATCTTTTGCTTGAGTATCTTATTGTCGCTCATTGGCACCGTCGTCATGGAGAACACATCCGGCACGGTGCTCATGCAAGTCCTCATCAGCGTGGCAGGAATCACCATCATGGTTGCCGTAGCGACCCTGTTAACTTGGGCCGCTAAACTGGAAGGACGCAAGCCACAACTATTCTAGAGGCTGTTAGGGACTGATTAACAGTAATTTCTGAGGCTTGGGTGATGAGCCAATCACGCAAGTCGTATCCGCCCGATGTCTCGGACGATGAGTGGGCATTGTTGGTGCCCTACCTGACGCTGCTGCCGGAAAATGTCGGGCAACGGAGCTGCTCCCCACCACGAATCCTACGACGCCGATGAGATCGCCGAGATCAAGCGGGGCCTTTTGCGGACGTTTTCGCCTAGGCTCGTACCACGCAACCCTTGACCTGTGGCACCGCGAGCGGAGGCTGGATGGAACGATCATCGAGTTGATCGAAACTGAAATCAGGCTGCTCGAATTCGTTTTCGTCATCCAAAACGGGTGCTCTCATGGGATCAACACATTCTTGAAAGGGCGCGACTGGTCGCCACTTGATCGTTCGCTCCAACGCTTTTGCAGTTGGAACCGCCATGCGACATTCCTGACGCGGATCTCGCGAACATCATTTGATCTGCCTCAACGCAATAGGCATATCTCCTCATAGTTTTTGCAAATAGATAAGCGCCATAATTGGAGAGGAAAGCCATGCCCGAAGCAGTTTCAGAGCGCGCCAGGTCTTCGGAACCGGCAGTCGTGGAAGTAATCCTCCTGCAGAAACGCATTCTAAAATTGCGCTGGCTCGGCTCAAAGGACGAGGCTGACCGTCTTGTCGCCGAACTGAAGCGCGTTGCCCCCAACTCGTCCCTCATCGACATTGCCGACACGGATTAATACCAGCGTGCAACACTCCAAGTATCCAGCGTCCTCGGATCTCCACCTTCAGATAATATTGCGTCAAAGTACGTCATCACACGTCGTTTCCGGTTGCACAGCCCCCCGCGAGCGGCGCGAATTTTGGCGTGCGGCATGCAGCGTGAATGAGTGTCATTCAACGTGCTACTCGACAGCAGGGCTCATGGAGAAAGGCATACATCATTGCGAGCTAGAGCCTTACCGCCCCTGCCCTTGCGTCATCATTCCCGGCTGCATCTGACCGGAGCTCATCTGCCCGTGCTGCATGCCGGCCATCATCGCCATCATGCCCATACCCATATGCGGCGCGAGGAGTTCGTCAGCCGCTTTTTTCTGGTCATCGGAGAGAATGCCGACAAGGTTTGTCAGAGCGGGTTTGATGACGTCAATGCCTCCGAGGCGCGCCGCGAGCCATTTTTTCTGCAGGGTGATGCGACCAACCAGTGTCGGTGCTGCGCCACCCTGCACCATCATTGACGACCGCACCTCGCCAAGGTTCTTGGCGTTAGTCCGTAGCGCATCGGCGAAGGCATTCCACGCCAGCGTCTGAGCATCGGTAATTTTGAGTTCGGTACGCAGGAACGCGATCCGCCCCTCGACGTGGTCGAGGGTGGCCATGCCGCTCATACCGGCGCAGCCGTTCTCAGCGCCTAACTGTTCAATCATCCCCATCATCTGCATCATGTTCGCCATGCGCATGTTACCGCTCATCATGTTCGTCATACCTCTGCCACCCATCATGCCCTGCCCCATCATACTGGGCTGGCTGGCTGACGGCGGAGGCTGTGTGACAGCCGGCGGCTCCTTTTGATCGGAATGGTGAGCTTCGTGATCGGCGGGCGATTGCGCCCAAGACGCAGAGTTCGCCGTTGCAAACAGCAATACAGCAGCCAGTGCCGGAAATTTCATGGCCTTCTCCCGCTGATGAATTGGATCGGTTGATAAGAATGCCGATTTCCGCTGCCCATTGATTGATGCAGGTCAATCCCAGCAGGGAAGCCGGGATGCCGCTGCGTATCGTCCAGCACTTGAGTCCACGCGAGATCCGCGTCGTTGCCCCAGGAACTGATACTGATCCAAGTCAGACACGCAGAAAAATCTTGCGATGGTACAGAAACCGGGCGAGCAGTATCGCGAACATCAACCCTAGAACACGCACGGCAAAAATTCCCGTGCCGGGCGTTACGACGCGATCAAGCAAGCTCGCGACATCTCCCCCAACAAAGCGCGTTGCAAAAAGCTCAAAGGTTGACACCGTGCCTCCACCCAGACGCAGTGCGAACTCATCGGTCGTGACGTTATTGATGAAGTAAAGCGTGAGGGCATTTGCACCGATCCAGATGAACATCGTTGCCCAACGCTTGTAGCCCCAAACATCGATGATCTGATGCAAGACGCCCAGCAGAATCAGGCTGAATCCGCCGGCGACCAGCACAAAGGAGGACGTCCAGATCACCTTGATGATCGGAAATTGCAGTCCCCAGAGATATCCGGCAACGATCAGTGGAATGCCTGCGGCGATCAGCAACAACGACTTCTGCCTTCCCTGCAACTGCGGGTTCGTCACCAAAAGGCCGGCTAACACACCGAGCAGGCAGGTCCCTATAGACGGCAGCGTGCTCAACAATCCTTCCGGATCGCGGGTGATGTCCCATTTCCATCCAGGAAGCCAATGCCCGTCGATCCAGTTCGCCAGATTGGCATCTGGCGCGAACGAACCGGCGCCAATCCCCGGCACCGGTACGAACGTCATCATCGCCCAATAACCAGCCAGCAACGACACCAGTGCCACAACGATCCCACGAACTTGGCAGTTCAGGAACACAAGCGATGCAAAGAGATAGCAGAGCGCGATCCGCTGCAGCACACCGAGCAAACGGACGTCGCTCCAGTGACGCCCGATTCCGCCGTAGAAGATCAGCCCTAGGCCATACAGGATCAACGCACGGCGGCTCACCCGGATATATGTCCGCGCCTTGCCCTCACGTTTGACCAGCCGCGGCAGGGATAGAACGATTGCCACACCGGTTACGAAAATGAGCAGCGGGAAAATGAAATCGTAAAAGTGGAAACCTTCCCACTCGGCATGGGTCATCTGGGTATTGAGAAAGCTGCCAAGAGCACTCAGCGCGGGCTTCGTATCGCGCACCATATCATTGAGCGACCAGACCACGGCATCGGCGCCCAAAATCCAGAAGATGTTGAAACCGCGCAGGGCGTCAATTGATGCGATGCGGCCTGTTTGCGTCATATTCGCCAGCGCTTCGAGATCGCGCATCAAATATCCCCATCAGATGGATTTAACGAGGTATCTGATGGCAAACGTGTAAGCGGCGTCTTGACGTGGCTCAACACCACGAAGGAGTTCATCGACCTAAAATAGATAGCTTACACTGCCTGGATCATAGCTATCGCGCTACATGGTGCGCCGCGAGTTCAGTGGCTGACGCCCCGCAGCTGCCGCTCTCTTTCTGAACGCGGAAATAATTTCGACCAACGTACGACGTATCGTAGTGCTGCCATGAGGTCGGCTGGCCCAGCGCCTGCACTCCAGCAAGTGTCACAGCGAAGGTCGAGCTCTCCATATCGCGTTGCTGCGCGTCGAGGTTCTCCGGCAGCTTCGCACTCGCATAGTCGACATAAGATACAAAACGGACACAGGATAGTTGGCGCGCTGCCTCGACCACCGCTTTTGCGGTCATCAGATGATCGGAATGGTCATCGGGATTGATACGGGAATCGAGTTCGGCAACGTTGAGTTGCATCAACATAGTTTGCCCGCGCTCATAAGCCATGATTGCGCCCACCGTTTCGACCAGATCACTCCAGCCGTGATAGGTAGTACTGCCGTCGACCGCCGCCAGCGTATTGCTGTCGCCATCGGCAAGGCGTCTCAGCGACTGGAATCCGGTATGTGCATAGCCCGTACCGAGCGGGTTACCGTCAGGTGCACGCAGGAAATAACTGACGGTGTTTTGATAGCTGACCCGGTAGATCGGGTGTCCGTTGAAGGACATGGTCGACGCCGTGTCGCTGCCTGGCAATGTCTTGGCGTCGGCCATAAAGCGTACGGCCTGCCTGGCGCCGTTTTCCCGCGCCAGATACAACGGGTGCTTGCGGTCCGCCGTTCCGGTTCCGAGCCCGGCGTCACCGGCGGTGATGTAAACAAAGACGGTTTTTGCAGCTCCATCTATCACGTCCTGAAAGGCAGAAGGATTCATGAAAAGCTGCCAATCATCCTCATGCGCCGCGAAATAGAACGAGACCTTATCGGACCGTTCGGGCTCGGCTGACAGCGCTGGAGCCACGCTAAGTAATGATGCGGCAAGGCATACATTTGCGATTCGTCGAAACATTGACGTCCCCGTTTCCCTCGTGTTCGACCAGGAACATAGTAATCAAAATTGCGAATTCAAATGATTGAGATTGCAGTTGTGCTTTGGCACCGCGCTATCGGACGGAGCCTGTGCCTGGACGATACTTTAGCGTCGGCACTGGGAGAGGTTTCGTTGGGCCAACCTTCCTCGGTCGGACAGTTCCGGGGAGGGAGCGGCTTCGTCAGCAAGACGCGAGATGGCGATCAGGAGAAGGCCAAAGGCATGCCGAGCGGAGATTTGGTGCGAAGGTCTTGCTTCGCTTTAGCTTCCGCTTGTCGATGGCTCGATTGGACAATCATCACTCGCCTGCGTGCATCGCTGTTGCGCGCCCTTACGATCTAACTTGAAATCACGACCACGCCGTCAAATTCTCCAATCGCTTGATCTACCTCAACTTCGGACAGTTCGCGATCGCTGATATAGATTTGCCGTTTGAATCTGTGAGGCACACGATGGCCGAGCTTCCAACTTTATCGATCTCGCCGGAAAAAGCATACTTCATAGTCGCCAAAGCTCGACAATTCGAGGCCAAGGATGGCGTTACCGACCCGGAATCCGGCTCGAATGCGAGCGATGACGGCATGCGTTCGGTTTTGGAGGATCGAACCGATGATCCTGTTCTTACTGAACTAGTGAACTTCATACATGACTTGAATGACGATGAGCAAATCGATCTGGTTGCCCTCACTTGGCTGGGACGCGGTGACGGAGATATAGATATCTGGGATGAACTTCGAGCTGAGGCCACTCGTGCACACAATAAACGAACAGCTGCGTATCTGTTAAGCAAACCGATGCTAGCCGATCATCTGGAGGATGCGCTTTCAAAATTCGGTCACTCATTGGAAGAAGTCGAACTCGATATCCTCTGATTGGAAAAGCTTCATCACATTTCTGAGTGGCGAAAGCGGACGTACTGACCTCCGGCAGCGCATGAACGTAATCACCCCGCGAACGCCGTGGTTTCAGCGATGCAGGCGCCGGTAGGCGTCCGACCAGGCACAACGTTCCCCGCCAACGCGGTCCGATGTCTACTTGGCATGGTCGGCCGTACCGCAAAACGCCTTCAGGCTGAGATGGCACGAACCGTTGACCTGCATCAAGCAGAAGCAAACCCAAGACCGCTAACAAGATCTATCCGAAAACTGGAGGCACGATATGATCCTCAGCTGTCTGAAGTGGTTCATGATTGCCAGTCTTTCCACTGTTTTCGCGGCTATGGTTCAAGCTGAAGACTTCGATGTAGGTAAGGCAGAGTTTCAGTCTTCGTGCGCAAGCTGCCATGGTATGGATGGAAAGGGCAAAGGACCCGTCAGCGAGCAACTCAAGGTACCGCCTTCCGATTTGACGATCTTGGCCAAGAACAATAACGGGGTTTTTCCTACGAACGCCGTTTATGAAACCATATACGGATCGAAAACGATTGCCGCTCACGGCATTCGTGAAATGCCCATTTGGGGAGAACGATTCAACCCCATTATGAACTTGCCTCACAGTGTTGATCCGACTTATGACGCGCTGGACCCATCGCGAGGATCGCGAGAAGTCGTGGTGAGAACACGCATCCTCGCAGTTATCGATTATCTGAGTCGCATTCAGCAGAAGTAACAACCGACGAGTATCAGATTACTTTGCCTTCAGGCAAGCGAACTCCCGGTGCTGTGCCATGCGCCTATGAGCTTAAAAGTGCAGAGTGAACCGCTTGGCAACATCGGATTGATCGCCCGCTAGGATATTGATGCCGAAAGCGCCATACCGCCGCAGCAGCGACAAAGTCGACTGCGCGCGATAGATCGCAACGATCAAGGTCGGCGGCTCGACCGGCGGCGACGTTGCAGAGGTCACCGTCATGCTGGAAGTATCCCGGCGGCAGCGATGGCCTCTATGCGCGCCCGCTGCCGAGTGACATCGAGGAACCTTGGATCGATCCAGACGTTGGCTTATCGCTTGAAACCCGTTCTCAGACGCAGCCTATATTCCCACGCGCCGGAAATGCATGGTCAACGCGAGATTTGGTGCCACGCTGACAAGCGATGGCGTAACTTTCAAGTTGTGGGCGCCAGCCGCGCGACGCGTCGAGGTGGTTCTGGGCACGCCTCATGAGATGCAGCGGTCGGATGATGGATGGTTCGCCGCAACGGTGGCTACTGCAACGGCAGGCTTACGCTACAGATTTCGCATCGATGGTGGGATGGAAATCCCGGATCCCGCATCTCACTTTCAGCCAGACGGCGTCTTCGGTCCGAGCGAGGTGATCGACCATAGCAGCTATCGTTGGCGCGCAACCGAATGGCGTGGACGGTCGTGGGAAGAAACAGTTGTTCTTGAGGCACACGTCGGCACCTTCACGACCACCGGCACTTATCGTGCGATGATTGAGAAACTCGATCATCTGGTGGCGACCGGGATGACAGCGCTGGAACTGATGCCGCTGGCCGATTTTCCAGGCCGACGTAACTGGGGCTATGATGGCGTGCTGTGGTATGCACCAGCGAGTATTTATGGACGGCCTGACGACTTGAAGGCCTTGATCGACGAAGCCCATCTGCGCGGCCTGATGGTCTTCCTTGACGTCGTCTACAATCATTTCGGCCCGGAGGGCAATTTTCTGAGCCGTTATGCGCCGACATTCTTTTCTCCCGCCGCGACGCCATGGGGAAACGCCATCGACTACCGTGTCCCTCAGGTGCGGCAGTTCGCGATCGCGAACGCGCTCTCGTGGCTGCGCAACTACAGGTTCGACGGGCTTCGGCTTGATGCGGTACATGCCATTGTCGAACCGGGCGACCCGCCGTTCCTCGCGGAATTGAGCCGGCAAGTCGGGCGTTTCGCCGCGGCGACCCAGCGAGCGATTCACCTCATTCTCGAGAACGACGACAATCGCGCCACGCTGCTCGATCCATTGACCAATCCGCCGAATGGACGCTATCGCGCGCAATGGAACGACGATTATCATCACGCCTGGCACGTTCTGCTGACGGGCGAGAACACCGGCTACTATCAGGATTATTCCGATCCGCGCCGCGGTATCGCACGCACACTCCGTTCCGGATTCATCTACCAGGGAGAGACCTCGAAACACCGTGGCGGAGAGCGTCGCGGTGAACCAAGCCAGGATCTACCGCCGACAGCCTTCATGACCTTCCTGCAAAACCACGACCAGATCGGCAATCGCGCATTCGGTGACAGGCTTGAAACGATAGCAGAGCCTGCCGCGATGGAAGCCGCGCTGGCGATCATGCTGCTTGCCCCGATGCCGCCGATGTTGTTCATGGGCGAGGAATGGGGATCGCGTGCCCACTTCCCGTTCTTTTGCGATTTTGCGGGTGATCTTGCCGAGGCGGTGCGACAAGGACGTCGCCGCGAGTTTCCCGCGGCCTACGCCGCCTATGGCGATGAGATTCCCGACCCGCTGAACGAAGCGACATTCCGCAGTGCTTGCCTCGATTGGACCGAACTCGCCTCGCCCGCCGCCCAAGAGCGATTACTGTTGGTGCGGCGACTTCTGACCGTTCGCAAGGAACGCATCGTACCGCATCTGGCGGCGGCCAAGTTCGGTGATGCCTGCATATCCGCAGCGGGGTTGTTGTCGGCGCACTGGAGGCTCGGCGAGACTGGATTACTCACACTGCTCGCCAACCTTTCCGAGACTGCGATGCCCGCTCCCGCAACGGAACCGTTCGGCGAGGTGATCTGGGGGGACCGCGATCGAGATATGATGGCGCCGTGGTCCGTCGTCTGGGTGGCGGGAGGCAAGTAAATGCCGCCGGCCATCCCGCGCGCAACCTATCGGCTACAACTGACTGCCGAATTCGGCTTCGACAAAGCGGCGGCGATCGCGCCCTATCTCAATAGGCTCGGCATCAGCCATGTATATGCGTCACCGTTTCTCAAGGCGCGGCATGGCAGCATCCACGGCTACGATGTGGTCGATCACAATGTCATCAACCCCGAACTCGGTGGTGAACAAGGATTCGAACGCTTCAGCGCAGCGCTGAAGCGCGAGAATCTCGGACTGATCCTCGATTTCGTTCCCAACCACATGGGCGTGCATTTCGCCGACAATCCCTGGTGGCTCGACGTTCTCGAATGGGGACGATCGTCTCCCTTTGCCTCCTCCTTCGATATCGATTGGGATCTGCTCCCCTTCCGCGCGCGAGGCGGACTGCTGCTGCCAATCCTCGGCATGTCCTACGGTGAAGCTCTGGAACGGGGTGATATTCAACTTCGCTTCGATGTCGCAACAGGTAGTTTCTCGGCCTGGTACTTTGAACACAGGCTGCCGATCGCGCCCGAACGCTACAGCGAAATCTTGAGCGTAATCGTGAACGAGGTCGGCGCAGCCGATACGGCTGTTGGGCAGCAATTGATTGATCTCGCGGCGCGATACAAAGGCCTGCGGCGTCCGACCCGCGCGCAAGCTCCCGACCTAAAGGGCGAGCTATCCCATCTCGCCGGAGCGCGGAGCATCATCGATCGAGGCCTCGAGGCATATCGCGCGGGACCTGACCGGCCGTCGCAGACATCGGCGCTGCACCATCTGCTCGAACGCCAAAACTACAAGCTTGCGCATTGGCGGCTCGCTGCCAGCGACATCAACTATCGCAGATTCTTCGACATCAATGATCTCGCCGGTCTTCGCGTCGAGGATGCTGCGACTTTCGAACGAACGCATCGGCTTATCAGGCGACTGATCTCCGAAGACAAGATTCAGGGCCTGCGGCTCGACCACATCGACGGCCTCCGCGATCCAGCACAATATTGTCAGCGCTTGCAACGCCTCATCCGCACCGCACGCATCAATGGACGCGGCCCCTTTTATCTGGTGATCGAAAAAATACTTGGAGAGGGCGAAGACCTGCTGCGCTTCGCGGGCGTGCATGGCACGACGGGATATGAATGGCTGAATACAATCACTCGCGTTCTTGTGGATACCGACGGATTTCGCAGCCTCGATGACACCCTTCGCAGCGATACGGGTCTCAAGTCCGATTTTTCCTCCATCCTCCTGGCATCAAAGCAGCGGGTCTTGGAAACTCTGCTGGCCAGCGAATTTACCGTGCTGACGAGGTTACTTGTCCGTATCGCCAACGGACATTATACGACCCGTGATTTCTCCGCCGACAGCTTGCGTCAGGCCCTTGAACTCTATGTTCTGCAGTTTCCGGTCTATCGCACCTATATCGATACCCATGGGCCGTCGGCGACCGATCGCAGCCTTATCGACGAAACCATTGCTCGCGCGCGCGTGCATTGGTTAGGCGCGGAGCAAGGCATCTTCGACTTTCTGCATAGCGTCCTCACCATGGATCTGGCTCGAATCAAGGGTGCGGCGACCGGCAGATCACGAATCCGGCGTTTTGCTTTCAAGATTCAGCAATTCACCGGACCGCTGATGGCAAAATCACTGGAGGACACCGCATTCTATCGCTATCCGCGCCTGCTCGCCCTGAACGAAGTGGGAGGTGATCCCGTCGCCGAAGGGCTTACCATCGAATCGTTTCATGCGACATTGTCAAAGCGGCAGAAGACATTTCCGCACGGTCTCACTACCACCGCGACCCACGACACAAAACGCGGCGAAGATGCGCGGGCGCGTCTCGCGGCGCTTCCTGAACTCGCCGGCGAATGGAAAATCTGCGTCCGACAATGGCGCAGCACTAACAAGCAGCACGTTCAAAGTGGTCATGGTCGCCGCAGCCCCTCGCCTGCTTTCGAGTATCTGCTCTACCAAAGCCTTGTCGGTTCCTGGCCGCTGGAGTCGGACCCGTCCTTCCCCGAACGCTTCAAGGCCTACGCCATCAAGGCCGCGCGCGAAGGCAAGCTCGAAACAAGCTGGCTCAATCCCGACATGGTCTACGAGGCTGGGCTGATCACATTTCTCGACCGCATCCTTGACGATACGAATCGGGAATTTCTCGATTCGATCGCGGCGTTCGTAAGGCGGCTGTCGCTGCTTGGTGCGCTCAATTCACTCTGTCAGATCACGTTGAAAGCGACCATGCCGGGCGTACCCGATTTCTATCAGGGCACCGAATTCTGGGATTTGTCCCTGGTCGATCCCGACAATCGCCACCCGGTCGATTTCGTTAGGCGTCGCGCGGCGCTGGATTCGGCCGCGTCGAAGGACTGGCCCCGACTGGTCGAGAACTGGACAAGTGGGCATCTCAAGTTGGCGTGGACCAAGACGCTGCTCGAGATACGCCGCGTATTTCCCGACGTTTTCAGCAAAGGTACATATCGGCCTCTCGTCGTGGAAGGGCCAGATCGCGATCATGTTATCGCCTATGCCCGGGAATACGAAAGAAGCGCTGTCATCGTTGCGGTCGGTCGTCACTTCGCTGATATCACTGAGCAGGGACGGCATTGGCCGGGCCAAACGTTCGACGCGACGCTTGATACATCCGCCTATCCAAGCTCCGATTTCCGCGGAACGGTACGGCCCGGCAAATTGCCCATCTCGATGCTATTCGAATATCTTCCGGCCGCGGTATTGACCACACACAAGCTCGGTACGAGAAGCTAACAATTCGCGAAGCCTATCGGTTGAAATAGGGGCCGAAGGCTTACCTGCTCTATATATTCTGCTCCTCGTCAAAAATGCAGCAGCCAAGTCATAACGAGATCGCGGCGCCGGAAAGAATGGCAGCGGCGAAGGCGTGGAGGGCATTGATCTCTCCGTGCCCGAGCGGCGCCAGCTTATCGACCATTTCGACGACCTCCTCTTCCGCCAATCATCCGATACCGGTTCAAGACGATGCATCCACCGAACCGCTGCCCATCCCTGCATGCAATTGCCTGAGGGCGCGGCGCAGGCCGTGAAGCTGATCGACGAGGTGAAGGACGACGTCGATCCCTTCGTCATTGACTCCGAAGTCGCCCTTGAGATCCTGGATCAGCCGAGCGCGCGCGATGTCCCGATCGGAAAAACGCATTCCGGCTGAGGTTTCCTCGGGGATGAGCCATTGCTGTTCGAGCCAAAACTCCAGCGTTTGCACCTGAAGGCCGGACGAGGTCAGAAATTCCTGCTTGCTGAGGGTCATGACACATTGCCTTCGCGTGGATTGAATTCCTTGCCCTTGGCCCAGTTCTCAACGAACGCTTCCAGCTCCGGATCCGGCGGTTTCGGCAGCACGACTTTCAGTTTCACGAACTCGTCGCCGTTGCCGCCGCCGCGGCGCGGCGCACCCTTACCTTTCAGGCGTAGCATGGTCCCGGTGTTCGAGCCTTTCGGCACCACCATCGTGACATCGCCTGTCGGGGTCGGAACGCGGATGCGTCCGCCGAGCACCGCTTCGGAAAGCGAGATAGGCATTTCCAGCGAGATGTTATCGCCGTCGCGCGTAAAGCGGCGGTCGGGCACCACCTCCACTTCGATCAGTGCATCGCCGGGGCGCCCCTTGCCCAAACCTGGCGCGCCCTTCCCCTTCAGACGGAGAATCTGGCCGTCCACCAGGCCGGGCGGAATTTTCACTTCGAGCGAGTCGCCATCCGGCAGCGTGATGCGCTTGTTGGCGCCGGTGATCGACTCGACGAAGTCGATCGGCAACCGATAGTGCATGTCTTCGCCGTGCCGGTTGGCGCGAGCCTGTTGGCTCCGCCGCAGCAATTCCGCAAATGCGTCCTCGGAGTCCATGAAATCGGCATATCCGGCATTGCTGGCATAGGGATGGCCATCATCCGCATCGGCAAAGTCGCGATAGAAATGCTGTTGCGGACGCTCCGCCCCGCTCGCATCGATCTCGCCGCTATCGAAACGCTTGCGCTTGTCGGCATCGCCCAGCAGATCGTAAGCGGCTGCGACTTCCTTGAATTTCTCTTCGGCTGACTTGTCGCCCGGATTGAGATCGGGATGCAGCTTCTTCGCCAGCTTTCGATAGGCTTTCTGAATCTCGGCCGCGGAGGCTGACGAGGAAATGCCGAGGACGTCATAAGGATTGTCCGCCACCTAGAATCTCCCCATCGCTGCGGTATCCCTTGGGTCGCACCGTTTCATCGCCAGCATTGCCACACGAAGCTTCGGGCGATTCAAGCTACTCCACATGTCCCGGATCCACATAGTTTGGATAGTTCTTCGCTTGCTGAGGCGTCATGCGCGCGGGATCCGGCGCTCCGGGGACACCTCGCGGGCCCAGTTGCGCCCGCTGGATGTCGTCCTCGCTCAACCGTGGCTTTCCGTCGTCGAGTTGCCCGCTTCCGCCATGACTTTGCGCCATCCCCGGCTCCCGCTCGCCTCATCGACGCCGACCATCCGGTCTCCTTGCACGTTCGAATGACCACGAATGGGAAAGATGCCCGCCCCCGGCTTGCCGAAGTTGCCTTTGAGCAAAGGCAGGTTCACCACTTGCTGGAGGCGCGATCCTTCCTGACGCTGGGTCAGGCCCATGCTATAGCAGATCATGGTAGCGCGGGAACGGGGAACGGATGTAGATTTCGGTGCAGTGGCGGATTTGGGCTTCGTCCAGGCCGGAAATCTCGACGATAGCCGCCCAGGTTTGCGACATGACCTTTTCGCGGATCGCGTCCAGCCCGACGGTGTGCTGGCGGATGAACTCCCGATCGACGACTTTCTCGCCTCGCGCCTCGCGCCTCGCGCCTCGCGCTCGAAGATCACCTTCATCATGCCCTTCAGCAAGGCGAGATCACCGCCGATCCGGATATGAACGAATTCGCTGGCGATCTTGGTCGAGCCGAATGTCGCCATTTGAAGCACGTCCTGCGGGTCGGCGAAGCGAACCAAGGCCCGTTCGGGCATCGGATTGACAGCGACGATCGGCACGCCGCGTTTGCGCGCCTCGACCAGATTGCTCATCATGCGCGGCAAATTCGTGCCGGTGTTCTGACCGATCACGAAGATGGCTTCGGTGTGGTCCGATCAACACAAACGCGCTATTCCAATCCCACGGCACGATCGGACGCCGCGTCGTAACGCATCGGCTCGGTCAAGCGCCCCTGCATTTCAAGCCAATGATCCGACTGCTCCACCAACTCCGCCGGATGATTGTAGGTCCTGAACTGGGGCTTGCTACAATGTGCGATTTGCTGCGACAGGTTCTATCGCAAAAGATCGTCAGGATTTCTCAAGCAACAGGCCGCACTGCTTGGCAATGATGCCGAGCATGACCTCGTCGGCCCCGCCGCCGATAGATCCAAGACGGCCGTCACGGTATCGACGCGAGACCAGCGTTTCGTCCATGTAACCCATGCCGCCCCAGAACTGGAGGCAGGCGTCATGGACCTCGCGCCCCAGCCGCGTACCCTTGAGTTTTGCCATAGAGGCGAACCGTGTGCAGTCTCCTCCGGAGACGTGAATTTCCACCGCCTTCCAGGTGAGCGCGCGCAACGCCTCCACTTCGGTCAGAAGCTCGCACAGGCGATACAGCACCACCTGATTTTCAATAATCGGCTTGCCGAACGTCTTGCGGTTCCGCGTATATTCAATCGTCTCCTCGATCGAGCGCGTGCAACTCGTGATGCAGCCGAGCGCCGCATACATGCGCTCTTCCTGGAACTGCTTCATCTGATACACAAATCCCTTGCCTTCATCGCCGATGCGGTTGCGGACGGGGACACGCACGTCTTCGAAATAAAGTTCGGCCGTATCGGATGCATGCATTCCGAGTTTCTTCAGCTTTCGCGCGACGGTCACGCCTTTGGCCCGTTTGCCGTTTTCCTTGAGCGGCACAATGATCAAGGATTTGTTGCGATGGACGGGCCCTTCGCCCGTGTTGGCAAGCATGCACATCCAGTCGGCCTGCGTGCCGTTGGTGATGAAGGTCTTGGAGCCGTTGATGACGTAGTCGTTGCCGTCACGCACGGCGCGCGTCTTGATCGCGGCCACATCGGAACCGGCGGAAGGTTCGGTCACACCGATGCAGGCCACCATGTCGCCTGCGATGGCCGGCGCGAGAAACTCCCGGCAAAGCTCGGGCGATCCGAACCGCGCCAGCGCCGGTGTCGCCATGTCGGTCTGGACCCCGATCGCCATCGGGATGCCCCCGCAATTGATGTATTGCGAGGTCTCGTCAATGATCGCGCCATATGAATAATCGAGACCGAGGCCGCCATACTCGACCGGCTTGGTCACACCCAGCAATCCGAGGTTCCCAAGCTTCTTGAAGACCTCATGCGCGGGGAAGATCTGCGCTGCTTCCCACTCATTGACGTGCGGGTTGATTTCCTCATCGATTACGCGCCGATAGGTTCGCCGCAATTCTTCGTGTTCATGCGTGAGTTGCATTTCAGAATCCCCCTGACCACCGCATAGCCAGCTAAGACGACGCAGCGACCCGCCGCACCGGCGCCGCCGCGCTCATCGTAAAGCCCTCGTAGCCTTTCGCGGCCACGTCATTGCAAATCTGCCGATAGACGCCGACACCGCCGATATAGGGCATGAAGATTCGCGGCTTGCCGGGAACATTGGCGCCCATGTACCACGAGTTGGCTTGCGGAAAGAGCGTGCCTTGCGCGACCTCATTGACGTGGGCAACCCAGTTGTCCTCGGCGGAGCGGGTCGCTTCCATGCAATCGAGACCGTTCGCACGCATGTAGTCGAGGCAATCGGCGATCCAGTCGACATGCTGTTCGATCGAGACGATCATGTTGCTCAGCACCGAAGGGCTGCCCGGTCCGGTGATGACGAACAGATTTGGAAATCCCTCGCTCATCAGGCCAAGATAGGTGCGTGGACCGGCCTCCCATTTTTCATTGAGCGCTTGCCCCGACCGCCCGCTGATATCGATCTTCGCGACCGAACCGGTCATGGCGTCGAAGCCCGTCGCGAGCACCAGCACGTCGAAATCGTAAGTCTTGCCGCCGGCATTGAGGCCGTGCGGAAGAATCTGTTCGATCGGATTGGCTCTGACGTCGACCAGTTTGACATTGGCACGATTGTAGGTCGCGTAGTAATCGGTATCGACGCATATCCGCTTCGAGCCGATGGGATGGTCGTTCGGCTGGAGCAACTTAGCGACCTCCGGATCCCTGACGATCTCGGCGATCTTGGCGCGCACGAAGTCGGCGGCGGTATCGTTGGCCGCTTTGTCGAGCGCGATGTTGTTATAGGTCGCGGTGAAGGTCAGGCCGCCCTTGTCCCAGCGCGCGCCGTAGCGCGCATTCCGCTCTGCGGCGCTCTCTTCCAGCGCGCCTTTTTCCGGTAATTCCTGGTAGATGCCGTTGCGCATCTCCTCGCGTGCCTTGCGACGAATCTCAGTGTAGTTGCTGCGGAATAAATCACGCTCCTCCGGCGACAGCGGCGCGTTGCGCGCCGGTACGCTGAAGTTGGGCGTCCGCTGAAACACCGTGAGATGGCTCGCTTGGTCGGCGATGATCGGGATCGACTGGATGCTCGACGATCCGGTGCCGATCACCGCCACCCGCTTGCCGGTGAAATCCACCGGTCGGTGCGGCCAATGACCGGTATGATAGACTTCGCCCGCGAAGTCCGAGAGCCCTTTGAAATCCGGTGTGCGGGCATTGGAGAGGCAACCCGTCGCCAGCACCACGAAGTGCGCGCGGACAATCTTTCCGCCCGAGACGGTCACTGACCAGTCTCTTGCGCGTTCATCGAACACGGCACGCTCGACGCGCGTGTTGAACTGCATGTCGGACCTCAGATCGAACCGGTCGGCGACATGATTGGCGTAGCGCAGGATCTCCGGCTGCGGCGCATAGCGTTCGCTCCATTCCCATTCCTGCTGGAGTTCTTCGGAGAAGGAATAGGAGTACTGCATGCTTTCGACGTCGCAGCGCGCACCGGGATAACGGTTCCAGTACCAGGTGCCGCCAACGCCGCTGCCTTGTTCGAACACGCGCGCCGATAACCCAAGCCCGCGCAATCGATGCAGCATGTACATGCCGGCAAACCCGGCGTCGACGATCACCACATCATATGCATCGGCCTCCTGTGTGCGGTTTCCGATGACATTCGCTTGGCCGGCAGACATTCCGCGCGCTCCCTGCTCTCATGGCTGGTCCCGAAGGGCGATCTGCCTGTCAGCATTGTGTCTGACGCCCGAAAGCGCAAGCCGCAAAACTGCCGTGGCGCCCCGCGCCCTTCACGGCGACCTTCTGCGAGACGGAAAATCGCGATCGGGTCCGGAACGGCTACGGTGAAGCTAATCCGTAGCCACGCGAGACCGGTACATGAAGCAAGGCGCGCGTCGGCTATTCCCACACAACCTCATGACGCATCACGAACGGGTTGAGCAGGCGATGCACCTCCTCGGCAAGCGCGGCACGCTGATCGCCCGGCACATTCCGGAGCGTGACCGTAGCTATACTGCCGTGGCTGCCGTGCGCCCCGACTTCGACCTTGCAATCGATCCCGCGTTCGCGAATCGGCGTGAGAACTCCGGCGAAGACCCGCGAGGCGGCATCCCAACGAAGCTGCGGCTTGAAGACCTTTCCCACCCCTGTAAGCGGCATTGGATCGACTGCGATGACTTGCACCGGAACGGCGGCGCGTTCGGGCGTCCGTTCTCGCGCCCACGTTTCAAGTTCGCCTGGCGCGACGCTGGCGCCCGGCTTCAACTGAACGTAGCCGACCGGCAGTTCGCCGGCATAGGCATCGGGCTGGCCGACGACAGCGGCAAGGCTGACCGCGGGGTGCTGGAACAGGATATCTTCGATCGGACCGGGATCGATATTGTGACCGCCGCGGATCACCAGATCCTTGGCCCGCCCGGTGATCCAGAGCAGCCCGTCTTTATCGAGGCGGCCGAGGTCGCCTGAATTGACCCAGCCCGCCTCAACGAACGCCTCGCCGTTATGCGCTTCGTTAAGGTAGCCGCCGAAGACACCCGGCCCCGCCATCGCCACCACGCCGATCTCGTCGACGGCACAATCGCCAATGGCGCGCCCGGACGCATCAAGTTTGACGATACGCACCCGCGCATAAGGCATCGGGAACCCCACCGAACCAATCCGGATCGGCTGGTCGGGAAAAGCGATGGTGTGGACGCTTGACGTCTCGGTCATGCCGTAGACTTCGAGCACCGGCAGCCCGAACTTCTGCTGGATCGCGGTGCCGACCGCAACCGGGATCGCCGACCCACCGCCGGCGGCGAACTTCAGGCTCGACAGATCGGCATTGCCGGGGGGAATACCGAGCACCGCCGCCAAAACGGTTGGCACGCTCGAAAGCCCCTCGGGTTTGAAACGTTCGACAAGGCCCCAGATATTCTTCACCGATGACGGATTGCGCCATCCTGCGGGCGAAAGAACCACAAGGCAGCCGCCGGCCGAAAGCGTGGACAGGACTTGCGTAAGCGAGCCGCCAACATGAAACAGCGGCATTCCGAACAGCAGGTTGACGCCGGGTCTGGCCTTGAGGATCAGATTGACCGCCCAAGCCTGATAGACTTGATTTTCATGCGTGTGACGAACCAGCTTCGGCGTGCCGGTGGTGCCGCCGGTGTGGAAGTAAGCAGCGACGTCATGGGCTGAAATCGGCCGACCGCTGACGAGCCTGTCGGACGGTTGATCCTTCATGAGTTCGTCGAAGGAATGCACCCCGTTGGCGGGATCAGCAGGGCCATGGACGACCGCGATCGCCTTGAGGTGCTTCAACTTGCCGCGGACCTGCTGCACCTTCTGCCAGATGTCGGTCCCGGGCATGGGGCCGAGGGTCACCAGTACCTTGGTCTGCGCGGCTTCGAGGATTTCCTCGATCTGGTGCGGCTCAAGAAGCGGATTGATCGGATTGACGATCCCGGCCGCCTCGGCGCCGAACAGCGTGATGAAGGCTTCGGGCAAAAGCGGCAGCATGAAGCTGACCACGTCCCCCGCGCCGACGCCGAGCGCATGGAACATGTTCGCGGCCTGCGTCACGCGGGCCAGGAAGTCGCGATGGCTGATGACGAGTGGCTGATCAGCCGGGTCGGCATTGGCGAGAAACTGAATGGCGGGCGCATCGGGATTGCGGCTTGCGCCGAGTTTGATCGCATCGTAAGTGCTCGCCGCGGCGATGCGGTCACGGTAGGCGGTCTGCTCAAAAGCACGCACGTCGGCGGCGTTGGTAAATTTCGGATATTCGTCGCCGATCAAACGATCGAGCAAATGCGCACCTGACATCTCTAGGCTCCTCCTCGAAACTGTTTCGTCCCGTAACCTGGTTGGCCGTGCCTTCTGCGGACACGGTGCCGACGGCGGATCGCACGCCTCGCGCTTCGAAAACGAAGGTCACCTCCGAAGCCCAAGTCGCCGCGATCCCCGCAACAATGTTCGATAATTTGCCCGGCGTCCATTCCCGGATTTGCCGGGAAACACTCTCCCTCACCCGGGAACGGTTTTAACGCCGGATAGGAGGTTTAGGGGCACACCTTATGTCGTCAGGAAACGACGGCCGGGTCATGTCTCGCGGCGCGGGAGCCTTGCTGAAGCAAGCGTCTGGCATCGTTCAGCCGGGCCATCAGCCCGATGTCCTGAGGCGCGATTCCGTAAATTTTCTTGATCTTTCTGGAAAAACCTTCGCGGGTCATGCCTATCCGTGACGCCGCCTGCGCGACAGGCTCCCGTTGCAGCAACTCCATATCGACCGTGGCGACGGGAAGAACGCCAAGGCTGGTGCAATCTTCCACTTGAACAGGCCATTGCAGCGCCGACGCCAGTTCGCTGCATCCGTATTCGCTTACCAGGCTTGCAACATTCTCATGCAATCCATCGCCCGCCGCTTCCGCATAGATATTAACGCAAATGACTTCGGATTCCTCATCAAGCGATCGATGTGGCGTTCCAGCGGGAATGCGAACCGCATGCCCGGCCGACACCTCGATCAACGTGTCGCCAATGTAGAAGCGACGACGCCCGGCCAGAACGAATGTGATCTGATCTTCAGCATGAAAATGTGTCGGCAGCCCGACATCAAGGCCGCGCACAGTCCCTATCTCCACGACGTGCGACATCGAGCATCGCCAATAGTCCCATACATGCCGGGACTCGTTGAGACGCTCCAGCGGGAATTTTGATGGCTCCAAAGATCGCGTCGCTTCACTCTTGCTCATCGTGATTGGTCGCATCCCGGGCATTGCTCGCGCGCTCATAAAATGGGTATGGCTCCAGTCTTAACTGGATGTCGCATGCCGACAGCGGGCTTATCAAGAAGCATACCTACCTAACCAGAGCGCGTGGCAATTGCATGTCATCGACGTTCGTCGCCGGTAGCACACTTAGGTTTTGCGGCGCGGTCGCCGGATTGCCCTGATCTTTCCGGTGCGACCGCCGCCGCAGAAGAAGCGCTCGCCGCCATCCGACTCCAGGCCCGAAACGCCGGTGTCCGGCGGCATTTCGAGCTTCTCCAGAATCTCACCGGTTTTGGCATCGATCCGCCGCACGTCGCTGCCGTCGTCATCCCAGGTGGCGTGCCAGAGATCGCCATCGATCCAGCTCACCCCGGTCACCAGACGATTGGATTCGATCGTGCGCAAGATCGCGCCAGTCTCAGGATCGATCTGATGAACCTTGCGGCCGCGATGCTGTCCGACCCAAAGCGAGCCTTCCGCCCAGGCAAGGCCGGAGTCGCCGCCCGCCCCTGGCCCCGGAATGCTGGACAGCACCTCGCCGGTGTCCGGATCGATTTTCCGGATTCGATCCTCCGCGATCTGAAACAGGTATCGGCCGTCGAAAGCCGTTCCGGCATGCGCGGCAACATCGATCGAGCGCACCACCAGCCCGCTGTCCGGGTCGAGCGCATTCAGCTTCTCGCCGGATGCAAACCAGACATGGCGACCATCGAAGGTCAGGCCATGGACCTGATCGGCGTTCGGAAACGGCCCGTATTCCCGAAGAACTTCTGCCTTAACATGTTTCATGTGTTCACCTGTCTATCGATAGCATCTGGCGCAAACTCACGTCATATGGAGCAGCCATTCGCTTCAGTTTCGTAGCCGCAACACTAACTGCTTGGCAGCGGACCCGGGAGTAACAGTGTTGTCGGGAAACCTGGAATCGACGGCGCCATCCATCGGCGTGCGCGGCCGCGGCCGAAAGATTGCACCTTGCCGGCGCCTGAAAGCTGTTCGAGCGCACGTTGTACGCTGCGCGGGCTGACGCCAAGTGCAATCGCCAGCGCCGAACTTGACCACGCCTCTCCATCGGAGAGCAATGCGAAAACGCCTGCATGCTCACTCTCCGTGATCGGCGCCAACACGACGACCTCATGCGCACCCTTTGGCGACAGCGCAAAACCCTGAGCCGTCGCACTAACGTCTGCAAACGCGCCAAGCTCCGCGCGCAAGCGTCCAATCTCGACGCGCAACCGCGCGCGATGCGTTTCATCGGCATGCTTCGCGCGAAAGGCACGCCTGACCAGTTCATCCCGGCTAACATCGCCGGGCCACCCCTCGGCCAACGCACGCGCAAGGGCGAGCAATACCGGGCGGCTCACAAGCGAGACGGTTTCCGTGGCGGTTCTGGCGACGTTACGGCAAGCATCGATCACCAAGGCATCTGACGTCAGCAGCGCTTCGACATCTTCCAGCAGAAGGTGACGTTCGCGGTTACGCGCGATCGCACGTGCCGCCGGTTGCGTGGTCAGCAACGCGACGCTCGCCACCTCGGCCTGCAAGGCCGAGCTTCCGGTTCGTTGCGCTGCGTGCGCGGCCCGGGCAAGTGCCTCGCGCGCGGCACTTACCCGCAGCCGCCGGATTGCTATTCCCGCCATCGCCAACTCGTAACCGGCACGCAATGCGGGCGAGAGCGGCGCCGGATCGACGCGCAACAGCACTTGCTCGGCATCGTCGATCCGGCCGATCAACAGCAGGCGGCGCGCCGCAAGGCATGCCGCATGCACGGCGTTGATGCGATCGCCACGTCGTTCGAGCACCGCCTGTGCGGCATCGAGTGCCTTGGCGGGCCAGGTGAGGTCGCGCGACACCAGCGCGATTTCCGCTTCGGCCACCACGCATCGCGCCCGCGCGACATGATCCCTGGGGCCAAAGGCGTGCACAGCCTGCTTGAGAAGGTCCTTGGCGCGGACCAGATCGCCAAGCTGCGCCATCGCGATGCCGCGCAACGCCAATGCGGGCGCGTCCTGACGCAAGGCAACCCGCTTCAAGGCGCTGATGGGATCGCCGGTCGCGAGGGCTTGCGCCGCAGCGGTGATCAGCGAGTCCATCGCAATCCCGTCACACTTGTAACTCCCACCCCCGGAATGTTCGGTGCCAGAGTTTGCCTCACGAACAACAGCATGACGCGGTTCCAGCCGCGAGGCTTGGAACTCGCGCAAGGCAGGAGGTTTAATGACCATGACTACATCAGCTAGGGCCGAACCGAAAGGCGGAGAAACTGCCATGCAGACACCACCGGTCGTATCGTCGCAAGAATGGGAAGCCGCGCGTGAACGGCTTCTCGTCAAGGAAAAGGCCCACACCCGCGCCCGCGATGCGCTGGCCGCGGAGCGACGGCGGATGCCGTGGCTTGCGGTGGAGAAGACTTATGAATTCGACGGGCCCAACGGCAAGGTCGGCCTGCTCGATCTGTTCGACGGCCGCCGCCAGTTGATCGTCTATCGCGCCTTCTTCGAGCCCGGCGTGCACGGCTGGCCGGAGCATGGCTGCATCGGCTGCTCCCTCGGTGCCGATCAGGTCTCCAACCTCGCCCACCTCAACGCGCGGGACACCACGCTGGTCTATGCCTCGCGCGCTTCGCAGGCCGACATCGCACGGCTGAAAGAGCGCATGGGCTGGACCATCCCCTGGTACACCATCACCGACAGCTTCGATGTCGACTTCGGCGTGGATCAATGGCACGGCCACAACGCCTTCATCCGCGATGGCGAGCGCGTATTCCGCACCTATTTCATCAACAGTCGCGGCGACGAGGCGATGGGCACCGTGTGGAGCTATCTCGACATGACCGCGCTCGGCCGCCAAGAGACATGGGAAGATTCGCCGGCAGGTTATCCTCAAAGCCGCCCATACAAATGGTGGAATTGGAACGACAGCTACATCCCCAATGCCGCGCCGGACCCGAAATGGGTCGCGGTATCGGACGCCGGCGAGGCTGCTTTCCGAAACAAGCAAGGGAGCACCAAGCCATGAGCAGCTTTTGCTTGAACGGACTGGATCGACACGCGCCCTCTCAGAAAGGTGCCGCGATCAACATTACGGATGGCTTGGCGTTGATCGCCTCACCGATCTTCGCCGTGATGGCGGTGCTGACCGGCATCTCGGGCAACAGCCCAGCAGAAATGTTCTGCTCGACCGTACACGTGTCGCCGTTAAGCGGGATGGCGACCATGTACGTGCTGATGAGCGCCTTCCATGCCGCCCCATGGATCCGGCTGATCCACACGCGGCTTTCAGATGCTCCGCTCTTCCGACTGTGCGGGTAATGCGCCGTCAACCGCTGCGCGGCGCCACCCTGCGCCGTTCGGCCTTATTTCCCTTGCTGCATTTTCGTAATGGCGATGCCAGCGGCCGTTCGCTGAGCTTCGAACTGCACCTTGTCGCCGACTTTGACCTGTTTCAGCATCGTCGGATCCTGAACGCGAAAGACCATGGTCATGCCTTCGTCCATGTCGAGGCTCCTGATCGGGCCGTGCTTCAAGGTGATCTTGCCGGCGGACTCGTCGATCTTCTTGACCTCGCCTTTCACCATCTCCGCCTGCGCCAAGGTGGCGGCCGACACGGCGGCAAGGAAGGTCGCGAAAATTGCTGCCATGAGATTGGTGGTTGTCATCATTGCATCTCCTGAGTTGTCGTGTTTTCGTCAGAACGTCGTCTTTCATGCCGCCTCGCGGTCGCTGTGACCTCATTCACATCCGTCGCACCTACATCTTCATGCCCTTCATGTGGTTGTGCTTCATACCTTTCGTCGGCGGCTTGGAATTCTTTGATGCTTTCGCTGGCGCGGATTGCGGCGGCGGCACATCGGCGGACGCGACCTCGTAGGCGACCGTGCCCTCCGGAAATTTGTAAGGGCCGGGATCACCGTAATCGTCACGGCCGAGATTCTCGCGGATCTTCATCACCGTGAACATTCCGCCCATCTCGATCGGCCCGAATTGTCCGGTGCCGGTCATCATCGGCAGCGTGTTGTCCGGTGCAGGCATCTCCATGTCGCCCATCGCCATGCCGGTCTCTCCCATCACCATCGCATCGGGCGCGAGCTTGCCGACTGCCCTGGCGAGATCCTTCCGCGACACGCCGATCAGGTTACGCACGTCGTGACCCATGGCGTTCATGGTGTGGTGCGACTTGTGACAATGGAACGCCCAGTCGCCGGGGTTATCGGCCACCATGTCGAACGCGCGGATAGAACCGACGGGCACGTCGATGGTCGCCTCCGGCCATTGCGCGCTTTCAGGAACCCAGCCGCCATCCGTGCAGCTCACGCGAATATCGTGACCGTGAACATGGATCGGGTGATTGGTCATCGTCAGGTTTCCGATCCGCACCCGCACCTTGTCACCGAGGCGGATGGGAAGCGGATCGATGCCGGGAAACACGCGGCTGTTCCAGGTCCACATGTTGAAGTCGGTCATCTCGTTGACCTTCGGCAGCGAGGTGCCAGGGTCGACGAGATAGGTGCTCATGATGAAGACGAAATCGCGATCGACTGGCCGGAACGACGGATCGCGCGGGTGCACAACGAACATGCCCATCATCCCCATCGCCATCTGCACCATCTCGTCGGAGTGCGGGTGATACATGAAGGTGCCGCTCTTCTTCAGCACGAATTCGTAGACGAAGGTTTTGCCGGGCTTGATGTGCGGCTGCGTCAATCCGCCGACGCCGTCCATGCCGCTCGGCAGGATCATGCCGTGCCAATGGACGGTGGTGTGCTCCGGCAGCTTGTTGGTGACGAAGATACGCACCTTGTCGCCTTCCACCGCCTCGATCGTCGGTCCCGGCGCCTGACCGTTGTATCCCCACAGGTTCACTTTCATCCCCTCGGCGAACTCGCGCACCACCGGCTCGGCAACGAGATGAAACTCCTTCCAGTCGCCGTTCATCCGCCAAGGCAGCGACCAGCCGTTGAGGGTGACGACCGGGCGGTAATCCGGGCCGCTGGTCGGATGCAGCGGTGGCTGCATCGTCGCCTTGTCCATGATCGGCGCTTCGGGAATGTTCGCCGCCTGTGCGCGACCACTGACAGCGCTTGCGCCAACCAGCGCCGCGGTCCCCAAAAATCCTCTTCGCGATAACATGCGTATTCTCCTTCAGTGACCACCGCTGCTGCCCGCTACGGCAGTAGTGGGCGGGCGCGAGTCCGCTTGTGCTTCTCCTGAACCGCCTCCATTCACAGCAGTCTGCAAGTCGGATTGAGCGAGCCAGAAATTGCGTTTGGCATCGAGGGCGGCCCGCATCGACGCGATGCGCTGACGCGTCTCCACCAGCAGCGCGAAAACATCGACCTGCATGCTCGAGAACCGCAACTGCATCTCCTCGGTGATAATCTTGCGAAGCGGCAGAACCTCGCGCTGGTATTGCCGCGCGATCTCATAGGCCGATCGATACGTCCGATACGCATCACGCGCTTCCGAACGCACATTGATCGCTTTCTCGGTTAGGCGATTGAAGGCCTGGTTGTAGGTCTCGGTCGCCTGTCGCACCCGCACCTCGCCGCCGTCGAAGATCGGAATCTGGAACTGAACATCGAAACCGCGTTCGCGGAATCGCGAGCCATTGGGATCCCGCGTGGTCTTCGCAATCCCCGCGACATCGAGCAACGTGACAAAACGGCTTGCTTCCGTGAGGTTGAGCGTTTTCGCCAAAGCATCCAGTTCGATCCGGGCGATTTGCAGATCGAGGCGATGCGTCACGGCATCCACCTCGATCGACGGCAAGGTCGAAGGCTGTCGCGGCAAGGACGGCAAAGTCTTCGGGATGCGGAACGTGAGGTCACCGCCCCACAGCCCCATCAGGCGCGCCAAGCGTTCGCGCGCACTGGTCGCCTCCTGACGCATCGAGGCGAGATCGGCCGTCGTCTCGGCGTAGAAGACCTGCTCGCGGGCCTGATCGAGCTTGTTAAGCGAACCGGTCTCGCCCAGTTTCGAAGCGAGTTTCGCCGTCGCTTCCGCCGTCGCTTTGGCGTCGGTCAGAAGGCCCACCATCTCGTTGGCGGCAACCGCGCGGTAGTAGGATCGGCGCACATCGGCCGCGAGCCTTAGCGTTTCCAATGCCGCCCGCAGTTGTGCTTGATGGAAACGTTTCTTCGCGATCTCGGAGCGGAACGGCAGCGTCGCAAGCGCGAGGATATCGCCGACCACTTGCCGCTCGATTTCGACAGCCCCGCCGCCCGCGATCCGCGAGATCGAGAACGTCGGATTTGGCGGGAGGCTGTCCTGAACTAGATCGGTTTCCGCCAATGCCAATTCGTTGTAGGCAGCTTGCAGTCCGCGGTTGTTGAGCAGCGCGACCTGGACGGCGGTATCGACGTTGAGCGTCTGATGCAGCAGCCGCTTAACCGTGTCGTCCGCGACACGCGCGTCTGCACCGGAGCGAATCGCAACGACATCCTTCCTGATGGTGCTGTCCGTGATTTGTGCAACAGTATTCATGCCAGCGTCGGGCGAGAACGTCGCGCAACCGGAAAGAAACAGGGAAACGACAAGCACCAACGCCGACGGCTTGGATCGGAGAAGATCACAGTGCGGCGACACGCCACGAAAAATGGTCATGACGTGCTCCTAATGCTCGTGCCCGGATTTGGGTGACGGCGTAACGCGCTGGTTCTGCTCCTTCCAGCCGGACAGTGTCGTCGGGCGAAGGCCGCTATAAGGCGCAACCGTCGATCGGTAGCCGACGCCCGCGACCTTTGCGCCGGGATCGGCGGGATCAGCGCCGGCCAGCGGCACGGTCGGTGCGGCACAGCCACCAAGGATCACGCCCGCGATGGCCAAAGCCGCGAAGGCATCGGCCCATTTTCCGAATCTTGTATGCGCCACCGATGCAACGGCGACGCCAGAGCGGTTTCGAGCGAAGTGAATACCAGTTCGCGTCAAGAAAACGCGTCCAAACAAAAAGCTTGAGCTCCGTTCCGCCTCTACCTGAACGGAAACGGCTCCAGTCGCCTCAATCTGCGCTGACATATGAATTTCCTGAATTGACGATGGGCCACAGGTACGCGCGCCCTGAACGGGCACAGCACCGGCGTCATGTGTCTCAGGTCAGGAAATAGGGGGCCGGTAATGCACGGCAGGTACATTGTCCGTCAGTTCGCGATAACTGTCGGACACCCGAACCGCCTTCGGCATCGAGGGCTGCATCACGGCAACGAACGTTGCCGGAAGCGCGGTGACGCACATCAGGCTGCAGCACTTTCCGTGCATCGCATGCGATGCCTTGGCCGGACTGGAATCGCTTTTCAGCGCGGCGGCCTTCACGACATGAGCCGCGGAGGGCTCAGCCTGCATTCCAACACCATGATGATGGGCATGCCCATCCTGATGGACGTGCACCATGCCTTCGCCATGCACGTGGACCGCGTCAGAGGCGAGATCGTCACCGGTCAAGCAATGAGCGGTGGCCTGGCTGCCCGGCAACGCAAAGGAAAGCGTCGGCGCAAGCACGCAAAACAAATAGGCCAGGGCGATCAACCACCCTGCCCTCCGCCGATGCGTTCTGGTCAGCTTTACCAACACCGATGCTTCAACGCTTCCGATCTGTCGTTTCCAGATTCACAAATCATAGAAGCGAATTCGCGCGCCGCCAAGCCGGTCACGCATTCTTCGTCAGCGCTGCGGCGAATCGGCGCCATGTCGACGATCCGCGTCCGCATCGATTGCGGCATGTCGGCAAGCCAAACGAAATAAGGCCTGCGGGACGTTCATACCCCGCAGGCCTTAGATGGTCACAACTCAGCTCTTTCGAGCGTTTAGTTCCAAGGATCTTAGTTCCAAGAATCTTAGTTCCAAGTGTACCGCAGCCCAGCCTGCGCACCGATGGTCTGGAGGCTGCCGGTGGCAAGAGCGGCAAAGCCGGGCTGCTGTTGCTGCGACGTCGCGGTGCCGTGGACCTCGAGATAAGATGAGAAGTTCTGGGTCCAGATCACATTCATTTTTGCCGAGCCGCGAATACCGTACATGTCCGTGGATCCAATCCCCAGGCTGGAATCGACGATCCGGAATGCAATGGCAGATACCGTCGGCTGCACCTTGTAACCCATCCAATTCATCTCAGTGCCGACGCGCGCGCCGCCATGGATTTCAGTGCTATCACCGACCTTCACGCCGAAGCTTCCTGTATAGACCTCCGAATAGGTCACACCGATTGTCGGCTCGAACCAAACCGCATAAGGAAAGTCGAAGCGGTACTGCGTGTTAAAGGTGTAGGCGGCTGAACTGCCGTCCACCGTCGGCACGAGCGGAATGTTGGTCGAACTGCTGCTCCAGCCAAGCAAGACCGATGCGTCGGCCGAGAATCCCCCGTTCAAGTACGACACGGTCGCCGAGGTCGAAGGCATCGATCCGTCCATCGCAAATCCGCCGCCGATCGCCGAACGGGACCAGGAGTGCCCGCCGGTCGCGATGAACGTCAAAGCGTCTGACGTCCCAAACACACCGATCTTCGTGATGTCGAACGCCCCGACGACGGTTTCGACATTCACATTGACGCCCGCACTCGCGCGGTCAGTGCTTCCGACGAGACTGGTGCCGTACAGCCAGGACGGCGTGGCGGCCACGAGCGCCGGCGCCTTGGCGTATCCCAGCGCGCCGAAAGGGTTGCTGATCTTCCGTTCTGCAAACAGATCCCGGCCGTCGAAATCAGACGACTCTCCGCTGAAACGCAGCGTCCCGGCCGGAGGAACAACACGCCTCCGCTGGACCTCGTCACGAACCGTCTGAACGATGTTCTGAATGACGTTGCCAATGATTTCCCGCTGAACTTCGGTGCCACTTTGAGCGGCGGCAGGCTGCACCATGATCGCGGAAACGGCGGTGGCGAACAGCAAGCCTGAAAAACGTTTAAATGAACGCATTATAATACCCCAAAAAGTCTTTGCCTAAAAAATAACATGATCCATTTGGGGAACTAGTGCCCAAATGCCACAGTCGATTGGAACTCTCCGCACGACTTCGATCCGGAAAATCAGATTCAAAAAGACCCTTCGCAACTGATGAACCTCAGCCGGCGACGAGTCGTCTTATTCACTGTTCCTTTTGCTTGCCGTCATTCATAGTTTCCGCGAGCGGCAAAAATCGCGAACAGCCCGTACCTTCAGTGTTTTTCAGCATTTTCAGGATCGCTTTTCGGGACGGAATGAGATGCGCAGATCCATTTTTGAAGCGGGACGAAACGCGCACAACGGCTGGATCGCCCCGCGCAAGCTATCTTTTCCGAGCAGGCCGCCCCTCGTCGCGGCACTTCGGGCTGCGACCTTTTGTCTGACTCTGCTGGTGCTTTCGGCGAGTTGCGTCGTTTCGGCGTCGGCCGAGGAGCGCATTGCACTTGTCATCGGCAACAGCGAATACCGCAACGTCAGCAAGCTGCCCAATCCCGTCAACGACGCCGCCGACATGGCCGAGTCCTTGAAACGGCTCGGATTCAACGTCAAACACCTGACGGACGTTGATTACGACAGTTTCCGGCATGCCCTGATCGATTTTGGCAACGCGGCAAAAACGGCTGACAAAGCCGTCATCTTCTACGCGGGACACGGCGTCGAAATCGACGGCAAGAACTGGCTCATTCCGGTCGACGCGGTCGTCAAATCCGCCGTTGACGTCTATGCCGAAGCCATCAACCTCGAGACCCTGATCGACATTTCGGTCTATCCGAAAATCCTCGGCCTTGTGATTCTCGACGCCTGCCGGAACGATCCGTTCGCCGTCGCGTCGACATCGGGCGGGCGCTCGATTGCGACGAATGGCGCCGGCGAATCCAAGGGGAAGCGCGCGAAGGCGTCCACAACACCAACCGCGTCGGTTCACGTTGCAGCCCGCGGCCTCGCTCCGGTCGAGGTCAACGATAACGTGCTGGTCGCGTTTGCCGCGGCCGCGGGCACCACCGCGAGCGACGGCGCGGACCGCAACAGCCCCTATTCCGGCGCGCTGCTGCGCTACATCGAAAAGCCAGATCTCGAGATCAACTATCTGTTCCGAAACGTGCATGATGACGTTTTGAACGAAACGAAGACCCAGAGTCCAACCGTTTACGGCACACTTTCCCGCCACGAGATCTATCTTAACGGCCTTGCCAACATTGCTGCCGGTGAGGTCGACGCCGACGCCGAGAAAGTCGCTTGGGCGTTTGTGCGCGCAACGAACGACGTCGCCACGTTGCGTCGCTTCACCGAGCAGTTTCCTGAAAGCACCCATTTAGCCGAGGTGCAGAATCGGATTGCGGGGTTGGAAAAAGCGGAGAATCTCGCGTGGTCTATCGTCGAGAAGGAAAAGTCCGCTCCTGCGTATCGCGCTTTCCTTGACCTCTATCCGAACGGCGAACGCGCCGAAGGCGCACGCGCAACATTGGCTTCGCTGCAAGCAGCATCCGGTTCAGGGACGCGAGCGCCGGCGGCGCTCGACCTGCCGAAGCCGCCGGCAGCGACCTATCAACTCGCATCCGCTTCGTCCGAAACATTGAGCGGGAATGCGGCCTCGATCGACAAGGCCTGGGATGTGCTCAAGGAATCTCATGACAAGGCTCTCGTCGGAAAGTTCGCGGAAAAATATCCCAGTCTGCGGCAACATCGTCTTCCCGCAGGGAGCGATCTGGGGTTGCGACCGGTCAACCTCACCGATTGGATGATGCGAACGGCGCAAGACGAGGATGTGAATAGCTGCTTCAGCGGCAACTCCGCAGCATGCGCCAAGGCCGCGAACCGATACCCCGAGTACGTTCAATTGCAATTCCAACGCTGTCGGACGTCAGGCCAGCCGGCTGGATGCATGCAGAAGGCTGTCAGGGATGCCCGCCGGAAAGGCTACCTGGTTTCGGCTTACACGCGCTCCAACATCGAAAAGCAGCGCAACCGCGAATATCGGCGGACCATCGAACACGTCAATCAGCGGGTCGGCGCGATCGTCAGCAACAACGTGAGCAATGCCGTCAGCAACGCGGTCAGTACCTCGGTCAACAACGCGGTGTCGGCGGCGACCTCGCGCGCGGCCAGCCATGCGGCATCGAGCGCGGCTTCGGCGGCGGCCGCCCGTGCGGCACGCAACGCCGCATCGACGGCCGCGGCAAACGCCGCAGCGCGCGCGGCGGCCAATGCCGCAAGCAACATCAGAGTCCCGTCCGACATGCGGCTCAAATCCGATATCGTCCCGCTCACGCGGACCCGTGACGGATTTCAGCTCTACCGTTATCGCTATATCGGCGACGACACATTCTACGTCGGTGTGATGGCTCAGGATATCGCGCGTCAGATGCCGGCGGCGATTTCAGTCGCGGATGACGGCTACTTGCGGGTCAACTACGGCTTGCTGGGCATCGCGTTCCTCACTTACAGTGATTGGGTGAGATCAAACGCGATACCGAACTGAGAATGCGACTTTCACTACGGCCGGCCCTATTCGCATTTGCAGCGACAGTTCTTCTCTTCTCCGGCCACGCGTCCGGAGCGGAAGAACGTCGCATCGCATTGGTCATTGGAAATGCGAATTACGCGAACGCGCCGCGCCTCGCGACCTCCCTCAACGATGCCGGCGATATCGCCGATGCCCTCACGCGCCTCGGCTTCGATATCGTTCTTCGCCGGGATGCAACCGCGGAAAATCTGCGTTCAGCGATTGAGGAATTCTCGCTCAAGTCCAGAACCGCCGACATCGCGATCGTCTATTATTCTGGCTATAGCCTCAACGCCGGAGTCGGCGGTTATCTCGTTCCAATCGACGCCAGGCTGGCGAAGCCGTCCGATCTTCGCACGGAGACTGTTTCGCTGCCGGAGGTGATGTTCGGCGCCGGCAAGGCGCATTCGCTCGGGCTGGTGATCCTTGATGCGTTCAACGGCAATCCCTTTCCCATTGAGGCCGAAACACCCAACATCGAGCTTGCTGCCGATTCAGCTTCGTCGCAATCCGGCGGAGCACGGAATGTACTTCTCCTGTTTGCTACCGAACCGCGGAAAAGGTCGGAACCGAGCCACGGGCGCAACAGCCCGCTAGCGGCAGCCTTGCTGGACAACCTTCCTAAGCCGGGCCTGGAAATCAACTTCCTGCTGCGCAATGTGCGCGACCACGTGCGGCGTTCGACGCATTCGAGACAGACGCCGTACATGTACGGCCAGCTTTCCAAACAAAAGATCTTTCTGGCTTCACGCGAGGAAGGCCTCGTGTCCACCGCACAGACCGAAGCCGCGAAGGTGCAGCCATGCGACGAACTCGCGGCGGCGCCGGACGATGCCGACAAGCATCCAAAGGTCGCGGGAGTTGCACTAGAGAAGATCGTCCCTGCCGATGCGATTGCCGCATGTACGGATGCGGTGAATCGGTTTCCAACGACCAGCCGCTTCCCCTACCAACTCGGCCGGGCGTTCTTTGCCGCACAGAACTATGACGACGCCTTGGCGAACTACAAGAAGGCCTTCGAACTGGGCAGCGTGCGCGCGCTCTTTACGCTTGGAACGACATACGATCGCGGCGACGGCGTTGAGCGCGATCCGGTGCGCGCGCGCTTCTATTATGAGATCGCGGCTCAAAGGAAGTTCGCTCCGGCCATTGTAAACTTGGCTGCGCTATACGAGACCGGCACCGGCGTTCCGAAGGATTCCGCGAAGGCTTATGAGCTTTATCGGCAAGCCGGTAACCTTGGCGATGCGCGCGCCGTCAACAAGACGGGCGAACTGACGGAAAAGGGTCTCGGCGTTGCGCCGAACGCCAAGAGCGCACGAGCGCTTTATGAGAAGAGCGCCAAGATGGGGTATCCGGAAGCGATCGTGAATTTGGCCCGCTGCTTCGCCAACGGCATTGGTGGCCGCACCGATATTCCCGAAGCAAGAAAGCTGCTTGCCCGCGCAGCGAAAGCGGGAAGCGCGCAAGCGCGTGCCATTCTGGCTGCGACGGCCAAACCCGAACGAAAGTAATGTCGCGCGGCGATCAGGCCGTCCGTAGCGCCGGCGGTCGCGACGGCCGGATCAGCGCGAACGTCACCTGAATAATGCCGCCGGCCAATCCCAACGCGACGCCGATGCGCCAGGCCACCGTATAGGAGCCAAGCGCGTCGTACAGCAATCCGCCGCCGTAGGCGCCAAGGAAACTACCGAGTTGGTGGACCATGAACGACAATCCCTGGATCATCGCCTGCCAGCGCAACCCGAACATCTCGGCAATGGCGCCGGCGGCGAGCGGGCTCACACCGAGCCAGAGAAAGCCCATGATGGCGCCGAAGAGCAGCGTCGACATCGGAGTCGCGGGCAGCATGAAATACCAGGCGAGCGTCAGCGAGCGCAGAATGTAGATCATGCCGAGCAGCGCGAGCTTATTCCAACGCTGACCGGCCCAACCGAAGAACAGCGAGCCCAGCACGTTGAAGCCGCCGATCATGCCGAGCGTCTGCGCGCTCAGCATCGGATCGAGCCCGCAGATTGCGAGATAAGACGGCAAGTGCGTGGTGAGAAACACGAGCTGCATGCCGCAGACCATGAAGGCGCAACTCATCACCACGAAGGAGGCGTTGCTGAACGCCGTCTTCGCCGCCGTCAGCGCGCTGGCGTCGCCGATCTCCACCGATGTCGAACTTCGGGGCAACGGAATCTTGTCGACACGGCCGGCAAACCAGGCTGCCGGCACCATGATCAGCGCCAGCACAACGAAACCGGACAGGCCGACGCGCCAGCCGAAACCGTCGCTCAACCACTGCCCGATCGGCGCGGATAATAACGCCCCGAGCGAGCCGGCCGCGGACACGATGCCTAACACGGTCGAGCGCACCGTCTCCGGCACCGCGCGCGTCGCCACGGACATCCCGATCGCGGTTGCCGTGCAAGCGAGTGACGCGCCAATAAAAATGCCGCCGCCGATCATGATGCTGACGACGCCGTGCGCGCCCGCCATCAGTGCCATTCCCGCCATGTAAAGCAGCGAGCCGACCACCATGATGGAGCGGAAGCCATAACGCACCGTCATCGCGCCCGCGAACGGTTGCAGGAATCCCCAGGCGAGATTTTGCACGGCAACTGCAAGCGTGAAGTCCGACACCGAGATGCCGATGTCGTGGGTCAACGGCTGCATGAAGATGCCGAGGCTTTGCCGCAGCCCCATGCTGAGCGTCAGCATCACCGATGCGCCGATCAGAATGGGAAGCGCGGGACGCAGGACTTGCAGCAGCGGCATGGTTCTCGTTCTCCCGAGGCAGCCACAGTCAGGTCACGACCATCTGCCACGCCCATTTATCATCACGATCGTTACGCAAACAAGCGCAAACGCCGATCCGATCCATGCAACACGGGAAGAGGGCCATACCCGAAAGCAAGCCGAGCCGATATCAAGCCGGCATGGCATTTTCGACTGAAACTCAGGAGTCGATCTTGCTACTCGCCACCTGAGGCGGCGAAATCATCGCGATAGTCGCATCCAGCAGCGCCTGCACGCGCGCCGGCTGGAATCGTTTGGGTTCGACCGGAAACATCAGCATCCAGCCATCGCCCATGGCGCTGAGTTGATCGGCGAGCAGGTCGGCGGGGATGTCGCGGCGGATCACGCCCCGCTCCTGCCCTCTCATCAGGATCGCTGTCAGCGCGTCACGATAGCGCGCGTATCGCTGGCGGTAGACCGCAGCGAAGGCCGGCTCGTGCCGCGCGTGCACCAGCAGTTGAAACGCCGCCTGCCACGGCTCCGGATCGTGGGAGTTGATCCAGTCCAGCCATCGTTGCAAACCGACCCGGACGTCAATGCGATGCTGTCCTTTGCCGAGCAACGCATCGAACTGATCGAAAAGGCTTTCGGCAACGGCAATGACCATCTCTTCCTTGTTCGCGAAGTAATAGGTCACCGCGCCCGTCGTACAGCCCGCGCGCTGCGCCACCTTGCGCAGCGAAGCGCCGGCGTATCCCTCCTGCGCGATCACCGAAATCGCCGCCTTCAACAATTCGGCCCGCTTGGCTTCGCGATCGCCGACCGGCCTGCCGCGCCGCACAGCTAGCTCGGCCTTGCTGTTCGCCGTCATGAGCCTCTCGCTCCGGTGTTAGATCTTGCGATAACGGATCAGCGAGAAATGCCCCATCGGCGGCATCGGCCGCCGCTCCGCGAGGCTGACGCCACCATGACGCGCAGCCCAATCGACAAGCCGCGCCCAGGGAAACTCGGGACGCCAGCCGAGCCGCCGTGCCAGCGGCGAGAACGCCAGTTCAAAAACCCGGCGCGGACCGCTCTCGGCGCCGATGTGGTTGACCAGAATAAGTTCGCCGCCGGGCTTCAGAACGCGGACGAAATCATCCAGCGTCGCTTCGGGATCGGGCACCGCGGTGATGACATATTGCGCCACCACAGCGTCGAAGGACGAATCCGCGAACGCCAGATTCTTGGCGTCCATCACCGCCAGCGTTTCGACGTTGTCGAGCTTGAGCGCTTTGACCCGCTCCTGCGCCTTGCGCAACATCGGCTCGGAAATATCGACGCCACACAGCCGCGTGGTCCGCGCATAATCCGACAGCGAAAGGCCAGTGCCGACGCCGACGTCGAGAATTCGGCCGCCGATGCGATCGGCCTCTACGATCGTGGACTGGCGCCCATGATCGAACACCTTGCCGAACACCAGATCATAGACCGGTGCCCAACGCCCATACGCCTTGGCAACGCCGGCCCGGTCGATGTCGTTAGCCATGCCCCGTCCCGCGATCAGCCACGTGCCGTGGCGAATTGAACCGCGTCGCTGCGCGCCGGGTCTTCGATGGCGACCGAACGCGCATCATCACGCCGCGCGGTCGCGCTCTTGATGAAGCCGCCGCCGAGCACCCGCGCCTGCCCCGCAGGCGCATCGTAGAAGACACAAGCCTGTCCCGCGGAGACGCCTTCTTCACCGGCGACCAGTTCGACTTCGTATTCGCCGTCGACGGCACGCAACCATGCCGCCTGCGGCGCGCGCGTCGAACGCACCCGCACGAAAATCTCACGCCCTTGCGTGGCCGCCTGATCGAGCGATCCGTCGCCGATCCAGTTGACGTCGCGCAGCCGAATGCGATGCATCCGCAGCGCCTCGCGCGGCCCGACGATCACGCGCCTGCTGGACACGTCGAGCCGCACCACATAGAGCGGCGCGCTTGCGGCGATCCCGAGGCCGCGTCGTTGTCCGACGGTGAAATGCGCGATGCCATGATGACGGCCGAGAACCCGCCCCGACAGATCGACGATATCGCCCGGCTCCATCGCATTCGGCTTTAGCCGCTCGACGATGTCGGTATAGCGCCCGGTCGGCACGAAGCAGATATCCTGACTGTCGTGCTTCTCCGCCACCGGCAGTTCGAAACGTCGCGCCAGTTCGCGCACCTGTGGCTTGGTCATGTCGCCGAGCGGGAAACGCAAATGCGTCAGTTGTTCGCGCGTGGTCGCGAACAGGAAATAGCTTTGATCGCGATCGGCATCGGCGGCGCAAACCAGCCCGCGCGAGCCGTCCGGCAAACGACGTGACGCAACGTAATGGCCGGTCGCCAGCGCGGCCGCGCCAAGCTCGCGCGCAGTCGCCAGCAGATCGCGGAATTTCACCGAGCGATTGCACTCGATGCACGGCACTGGCGTTTCGCCCAAGGCATAGCTTTCAGCGAAACTGTTGATCACCGATTCACGGAAGCGGCTTTCATAGTCCAGCACGTAATGCGGAATGCCGAGCCGATCCGCGACGTCCCGGGCATCATGGATGTCCTGGCCGGCACAGCAGGAGCCCTTGCGGTGGGTGGCCGCGCCATGATCGTAGAGTTGCAAGGTGATGCCGACGACATCATAGCCCTCGGACTTGAGCAGCGCCGCGGTCGCCGACGAATCGACGCCGCCGGACATCGCCACCACAACACGGGTGTCCTGCGGGCGGCCTTCAATATCCAGACTGTTCAGCATTGACCGGTCTTGCTCGCGATCGCGCACGACGTGTCGCGATCGTCAGGTTTCAAGCCAGGCAGCGGACGCGTTCCGCCGATCGAGGCATCTCTCTTTATCTACATAACGTTGGTGTCCCGGGGAGGCAATCATGCCGTCACCGGCCGTTGGCGGCAAATCTTGCCGCTGGGCAGAAACCGGCGGCCCATTGCCTCCGCGAACGGCTTCGCTGATTTGATATATATCTGATATATAAAGATTTTTCGTTTCACACCGGTTGGCCTGTTCCTTGCTGGAGAAGTCTCGGTTTCATGAGCCGAGGTTCCCGTGTTCAGCGTCACATCCGAGTCCAGCGCGACGTCCCCCGTCCGATCCGAGCCGCCACGGCTTTCGGTGCCGGATGCATCGTCGCAACCGAACGGTTTCGCGGCGCTGGTCGACGCCAATGCGCAGGCCCCCGCGGAGCCGTCGCGTCCCGCGCCGGTGGACCGCCGCGAGCCCTCGCAAGCCTCCGCCCGTGCCCCGCGCCAGGATCGCAACCCGCCGCGCGACACCGCGCCGGATACGGCAGCCACTCCGCCCGACGCGCCCCGGAATACTGAAACGGCGGCGGCAACCGAAAATCCGCCTCGCGCCGCGGGAAAGCCGTCGAAACAGACGAAATCCGAGAAAACCGCCAGCGATTCCACGGATGCCAAATCGGGAAAAACTTCGGACGCCGATATGGCGACAGTCTCTACTCCGACCGTTCCGCAGGACCCATCGGCCATCCTTGTTGCTGCGGTGACGGCTCCGCCTACGGCGGCCACGCCCATCCCCGCCGCTTCACCGGTGATCTCGGGATCGGCCAGTACCGCACCGCTGAGCATCGCGGCGGCTGCGATCGCGGCGTCAGCAGAAGCATCGGCGATGCCGACCGCGCCGGGCACCGATACCTCTCCGATCGTCGAAGCGGTTGCAGGCGCAGCCAGCGACGTGAACGCGACCAACTTTACCATCGCCAAGACAATCGCCACGACCCCCGTGCCAGCCACCGAGCCGGAAGCCGCAGCGCAACCAACGGCCACGCCCCAACTGGCATCGGCCGTCGCGAGCGCGGCTTCGAAGGTGATCAAATCGAGCGATAAGCTAGCTGTACACGCGGAAGCGACTGCTGACTCGATGCCGTTGGACGCGGCACCGCAGCCGCAAGCGCCAACTGCTGCACAGCCGTCGGCCACTCAGCCCGGCGCCACACCGGCGAACCCGCATCCACACGGCAAGACTGAAGCTGACGCAACTCCCGCCGCGTCGCCTTATCAAGTCGATCGTCCAAACGGTGATTCCGCGACGCCGTCTACGAGCGGTCATCACGCCGCAACGCTCGCGTCACAGCCGCAAGTGCCGACGCCTGACGCCCTGTCTCAACTCGGCGCCACCATGACGACGCCGCAAACACCGGCCCCCACAGCCATCCCGGCAGCGCAACTGACGGCAACGGCTGTGACCAATCTCGCCGTGCCCGTCAGCGGCCTTGCAGTGCAGATCGCCGCCAGCGCGCGCGCCGGCAACAGCCGGTTTGAAATCCGTCTCGATCCGGCCGAACTCGGTCGCATCGATGTCCGGCTCGACGTGGATCGGCACGGCAATGTCACGTCGCATTTGACGGTGGAAAAGCCGGAGACGCTGGCGATGCTGCGGCAGGACGCGCCGCAGCTTCAACGTTCGCTGGAATACGCCGGATTGAAGACCGGGCAGGACGGCCTGCAATTCAGCCTACGCGATCAATCCTCGGGCCAGCAGAACAATCATAATGGACAGACCGAACGCCAACCGCAGCGACTCGTGATCAGCGAAACGCACACCGCGCCGTTGGTCGCCGCGAACATCACCTATTCATACGCCGCCGGCGCGAGCCGCGGCCTCGATATCAGAGTTTAGGAGATCGCCATGAGCGTCGAAGCAACGCTTCCCAATACGATCGTCTCGGCGCCTGCGAACCCGGCGACACCGAACGCCTCGACATCGACGAGCAAGACCTCGGGCATCGCCAATAATTTCCAGACCTTCCTGACGCTGCTGACAACGCAGTTGCAGAACCAGAACCCGCTCGACCCGCTCGACACCAACCAGTTCACCCAGCAACTGGTGCAGTTCGCGGGCGTCGAACAGCAACTCAAGACCAACGATCAGCTCACCTCGCTGGTGACCTTGCAGAAGACCGCGCAGTCGACACAGGCGTTGAACTTCGTAGGCGCCACCGCCGTGGTGGATGGCAGCACCGCGACATTGAGCGACGGCAAGGCAACCTGGGCGCTCGGCGTCAGCAAACCATCGAGCGTCACCGTCACGATCAGCAATTCCGCCGGTCAAGCGGTCTATTCCGGCAATTTCTCGATGAACGCCGGCGATCATCAGGCGTTTCAGTGGGACGGCCGCGGCAGCGACGGCTCACAATGGCCCAATGGCAACTACACCTTGACCGCGACCGCGAAGGATGCGTCCGGCCAGACGGTCGCCGTCTCCACCGAGATCCAGGGCGTCGTGCAAGCAGCGGATTTGAGCCAGGACCCGCCGACTCTCTCGATCGGCGACCAAAGTTTCACGGTCGACAAGATCAAGAAAGTGATCGCCCGCACCTCCTCGTGAGCGCCGATCGCCTCTCCTCTCCCACGCTTGATCCTGCCTTAGCCCGCCGTCAGGCGGGCTTTTTTATGCCCGTCCCAAGGCCAAGTTCCGAAGCCTTTCGGATTGCAACGGTATGCTTAGGCAAATTTTAAGCCGGGCCCGGTAGATTGCGATTGTGAGTTCAGTGGTTAGTGTTTGTGAGTATGCCATGACCGAACCCCATCGCCCGAGGGTGAAATACGTCATCGGGCCCGACGGAAGTCCGTTAACAATTGCGGATCTTCCCGCGCCCGGAACCAAGCGGTGGGTCATCCGCCGCAAGGCAGAAGTCGTTGCTGCGGTGCGCGGCGGGCTGCTGTCCCTCGAAGAGGCCTGTAGCCGTTATACGCTGACCGTGGACGAGTTTCTGTCCTGGCAGTTCTCCATCGACCAGCATGGTCTTGCCGGCCTGCGCACGACCCGCATTCAACAGTATCGCCAGTAAGCCTTCCTAAATCGCGAATTGTCTAAAAATCGGCTCCCATCCGGGAGCCGATTTTTAGTCGTTTCCGTTTTTCGTCACCGAAGTTAACCGCCGTTAACCATATGGAAACCATCCCATGGGCAAATTTTGCCCAGTCGGCGTTCCGTGCCGAATCTCAGGGGTTGGTTCGTGCAGGGCTTGGCATTCCTTAAAGGCTTGGGTGCATCCCGACTGGCCGCGATGGCCGCGGTGACGCTAGCGCTGATCGGGTTTTTCGGTTTCGTCATCATGCGCGTCACAACGCCGCAGATGACCACGCTGTTCACCGACCTCAGCGTCGAGGACTCCTCCAGCATCATCAAGGAGCTCGAGCGGCAGGCGATCCCCTACGAGATGCGCAACGACGGCGCCATCCTGTTGGTGCCGAAGGACAAGGTGACCCGGCTGCGCATGAAGCTCGCCGAAGGCGGCCTGCCCAAGGGCGGCGGCGTTGGTTACGAGATCTTCGACAAATCCGACACCCTCGGCTCCACCAGTTTCGTTCAGAACATCAATCACCTGCGGGCACTGGAAGGCGAACTGGCGCGCACCATCCGCGCCATTGACCGCATTCAGGCTGCCCGCGTTCATTTGGTGCTGCCGGAACGTCCGCTGTTCTCGCGGGAAGCGCCCGAACCTTCCGCCTCGATCGTGCTGCGGGTGCGCGGCGCGCTGGAGCAGCAGCAGGTCCGCGCCATCCGCCATCTGGTGGCCTCCGCCGTTAACGGTCTGAAGCCACAGCGCGTGTCGATCGTCGACGAAGCCGGGCAGTTGCTCGCGGACGGCGCCGCAGGGGATTCCGCCAACGGCGGCGCGACCAGCGACGAGCGCCGCATCGCGTTCGAGAAGCGGTTGCGCGGCGAAATCGAATCGATCGTCTCCTCGGTGGTCGGCTCCGGCCGCGCCCGCGTGCAGCTCTCGGCGGACTTCGACTACAACAAGGTGACGCAGACCTCCGACAAGTTCGATCCGGAAGGCCGCGTGCTGCGCTCCAGCCAGACCCGCGAGGAATCCTCCCTCACCGCCGACAATCGCGACGGTCAGGTGACGGTGAATAACGAACTGCCCGGCAATCAGCGCCAGGACACGGCGCCCACCGCCCGCGACCAGAGCAAGAAGAGCGAAGAAACCAACAACTACGAAATCTCCCGCACCACCAAGACCGAAGTGACGGAAGCCGGCCGCGTCAATCGCATCTCCGTCGCGGTGCTGGTCGATGGCACCTATGCCAAGAACGACAAGGGCGAGATGGTCTATCAGGCACGCGACAAGGAGCAGCTTGATCGCATCGCCGCGCTGGTACGCTCCGCCATCGGCTTCGACCAGAAGCGCGGCGACCAGGTGGAAGTCGTCAATCTCAAGTTCGCCGAGCCGCCCGCCGCGATGCCGATCAATGAGCCGACCGGCATGCTGGGCATGCTGTCGTTCACCAAGGACGACGTCATGAACCTGATCGAGATGGTGGTGGTGCTGCTGCTTGGTCTCGTCGTGGTGTTCATGGTGATCCGCCCGCTGGTGAAACGCATTCTCAGCCCCGATCCGGCCCCCGCTCCTGCTCCCGCTCCGGCCCCTGCATTGACTGATGCCACGCCGCCTCCGGGACAGAACCTGATCCCCAGCAACGCCACTTCGCAGATGATCGACGTCGCTCAGGTGCAGGGCCAGGTTCACGCTCAATCGGTGCATCGCGTCGGTGAACTGGCCGATCGCAATCCGTCCGAAACCGTCTCCATTATCCGTCAATGGCTCTCGGAGCCCGCTTGATCATGGCCGTTCCGCAGCAAATCGCTCAATCCAACAACGATATCGCCAGCGTCGTCGCCACTCTCGCCGCGCGCCAGAGCACCCGCGCCAAGAGCAAGCCGATGTCCGGGCCGCAGCGCGCCGCCGTGCTGATGCTGGCGCTTGGCGAACAATATGGCGGCAAGGTCTGGTCGATGCTGGACGACGAGGAGGTCCGCGAACTCTCGATCGTGATGTCATCGCTCGGCACCATCGAGGCCGACGTCGTCGAAGACCTTTTGCTCGAATTCGTCTCGCGGATGTCGGCATCGGGGGCTCTGATGGGCAACTTCGACGCCACCGAGCGGCTGCTGCAACAATATCTGCCAGCGGATCGCGTCAACGGCATCATGGATGAAATTCGCGGCCCCGCCGGCCGCAACATGTGGGAGAAGCTCTCCAACGTTCAGGAAGAGGTGCTCGCCAACTACCTGAAGAACGAATACCCGCAGACCATCGCGGTGGTGCTGTCGAAACTGAAGCCGGAACACGCCGCGCGCGTGCTGGCGATCCTGCCGGAAGACATGGCGCTCGACGTCGTCAACCGCATGCTGAAAATGGAAGCCGTGCAGAAGGAGGTCATCGAGCGCGTCGAGCAGACGCTTCGCAGCGAGTTCATGTCGAACCTGTCGCAAACTCGCCGCCGCGATGCGCACGAAGTCATGGCCGAAATCTTCAACAACTTCGATCGCCAGACCGAGACCCGCTTCATCACCTCGCTGGAAGAGGAAAATCGTGAATCCGCCGAACGGATCAAGGCGCTGATGTTCACCTTCGACGATCTGGTGAAACTGGATTCGGCGTCGGCGCAAACCCTGATGCGCCATGTCGACAAGGACAAGCTCGGCATTGCGTTGAAGAGTGCCAACGAAGACGTTCGCGGCTTCTTCCTCGGCAACATGTCGTCGCGCGCCGGCAAGATGCTGCTGGACGACATGGCCGCGCTCGGCCCGGTGCGTCTGCGCGATGTCGACGAGGCGCAGGCGCTTCTCGTCAATCTCGCCAAGGATCTTGCCGCCAAGGGTGAAATCATGCTGTCGAAAAATCGCGCCGACGACGAGTTGGTGTATTGATGGCGGCCCCGGCGAAATTCCTGTTCGATGTCGACTTCTCGGCGCCCGACAAGTCGCGCGAACGCGCCACGACGCCCGCCGAGATCGCCGCGCTTGTGGCGCAAGCGGAGGCGCAGGCCTATCGCAACGGCTTCGATGCCGGGCAACGCGAAAGCCACGTCGAGAGCGAGCGGCGGGTCGCGGCAGCGTTCCAACAGATCGGCAACAGCATCGCCGCTATCGCCGCCCAATTCGCCGAGATCGAAAGCCGCCTGCAAACCGAGGCGGTGGATGTCGCCGTCGCGACCGCGCGTAAATTGAGCGGCGCATTGATCGAAGCCGAACCGCTGGCGGAAATCACCGAACTGGTCAGCGACTGCTTCAGGCATCTGGCGTCGACGCCGCATCTGGTGATCCGGATCAATGACGGACTTTACGAGCAGGCGCGCGACACGTTTGAACGCATGGCGAAGCAAAGCGGCTTCGCGGGACGCCTGATCGTTCTCGCCGAGCCCGACCTCGCGGTCGGCGACTGCAAGATCGAATGGGCGGACGGCGGTGTCGTGCGCGAAGTCGCCGCCATCGACGCCAAGATCACCGAACTGGTCGAGCGCTACGTCGCATCGCGCCATCGCAACGCCAAGAGGACACCATGAGCGACACCGAGGGAAAAGTTCCGCTGCAAGACCTCAATGCCGCCGACGCACCACCGATGGCGGACGATACCGGCGGCGATTACGAGCAGAGCGCCCGCGTCGCCGCCGATCTGGAGGCGGTGTTCGATGTGCCGGTGCAGGTCTCGGCCGTGCTCGGCCGCTCGAAGATGGATGTCGGCGAACTTCTCAAGCTCGGGCCCGGCACCGTTCTCGAACTCGACCGCCGCGTCGGCGAAGCCATCGATATCTACGTCAACAACCGGCTGGTGGCGCGCGGCGAAGTCGTCCTCGTCGAGGACAAGCTCGGTGTCACCATGACCGAAATCATCAAGGCGGAGCGCGCCTGACGCGCGGACATCATCCGGCGCGCAACGCACGGACTATAATAGGAGCAAACCATGCGGCTTCTCATCGTCGGCACCCTGAAGGGGCAACTGACCACCGCAACCAAGATCGCCATGGACAACGGCGCTTCGGTGACCCACGCCGAAGACAGCGAACTGGCGATGCGCGTGCTGCGCGGCGGCAAGGGCGCGGACCTTCTGCTGGTCGATGTCGCGCTCGACATTCGCGACCTGGTGATGCGGCTCGAGGCCGAACACATTCACGTGCCGATCGTCGCCTGCGGCATCGCCAGCGACGCCCGCGCGGCGGTCGCCGCCATTCACGCCGGCGCCAAGGAATACATCCCGCTGCCGCCCGACCCGGAATTGATCGCCGCGGTGCTGGCGGCGGTCGCCAACGATTCCCGCGACCTGATCTATCGCGACGAGACCATGGCCAAGGTCATCAAGCTGGCGCAGCAGATCGCCGGCTCCGATGCCTCGATCATGATCACCGGCGAATCCGGCACCGGCAAGGAAGTGCTGGCGCGCTATGTCCATGGCCGCTCGCAGCGCGCCAAGCGACCGTTTATTTCGGTCAACTGCGCGGCCATTCCCGAACATCTGCTCGAAAGCGAATTATTCGGCCACGAGAAGGGCGCATTCACCGGCGCCATTGCGCGCCGCATCGGCAAGTTCGAGGAGGCCAGCGGCGGCACGCTACTGCTCGACGAAATTTCGGAAATGGATGTCCGGCTGCAATCGAAGCTGCTGCGCGCGATTCAGGAACGGGTTATCGACCGCGTCGGCGGCACTCGGCCGGTGCCGGTCGATATCCGCATCATCGCCACCTCGAACCGCAACCTGGCGGATGCGGTGCGCGAAGGCACCTTCCGCGAGGACCTGCTGTTCCGGCTCAACGTCGTCAATCTGAAGCTGCCGCCGCTGCGCGAACGGCCGGCGGACATTATGGAACTGGCGCAGCATTTCGCGAAAAAATACGCCAACGCCAACGGCGTTCCCGTTCGCCCGATCTCGAACGAAGCGCGGCAAGTGCTCGTCAGCAACCGCTGGCAGGGTAACGTCCGCGAGTTGGAAAACACCATTCATCGCGCGGTACTGATGGCACAAGGCGATGACATCGGCACTGAGGCCATCCTCACGCCGGACGGCGACCGCCTCGATCTCGCGAAGTCCGCGCCCGCCGTCGCCCACGCGACGCTTGCGGCGGAACAGGTGACTCGCGCGCTGGTCGGCCGTACCGTGGCCGACGTCGAGCGCGATCTTATTCTCGAGACGCTGAAGCACTGCCTCGGTAACCGCACCCATGCCGCGAACATCCTCGGCATCTCGATCCGCACGCTGCGCAACAAGCTGAACGAATATGCCGATGGCGGCCTGCCGATCACGCCGGCCGGGCTCGGTAGCGGCGACTACCGCACGTTGCCCGCCACCGCCTGACGTTGCACGCGCGACAACGGCGCGCTCATCGAATAGTTCGGCGCATCCGGATCGCGATAAATCTCGATCGGATCGCCGGGCGTAATCCGTGGCGCCGTCAGCGCGAGATAGACATAGGCCAGCAGATAAGCGACGGACAGCGCGCCAATCACGTAGAACAGCCAGACAAATATCCGTTTCATGCGGCTCTATATGATATGATGGTAGATACGGGCAACCGCACGCCGGCCATACCGCCGCCCTTCTCCAGCAGAACGCTAAGCTTGCGCCAGCGCGACGAACCATTAGCTTGAGCAGATCGAATCATTGTCGCAATTGCGGCCACCGTTTTTGCTCAAACCTCAATGCCGACCTTCACTCCCCATCAGGATGCCGCGCTGAAGGCGGTTGCCGACTGGCTCAAAGCCAAACCCGGCCGCAATGGTACGCCGCCCGTGTTCCGCCTGTTCGGCTATGCCGGCACCGGCAAGACCACGCTGGCGCGGCATATCGCGGACGGTGTCGATGGCGAAGTGAAGTTCGCCGCCTTCACCGGCAAGGCGGCGCTGGTGATGCGCAACAAGGGCTGCGACAACGCTTCCACGATTCACTCCCTAATCTATCGTGCGCGCGAATCCGGCGAGGAGCAGCCGAGCTTTGAATTGTGGGACGACGCACCCGCATCAAAAGCGAAGCTGATCGTCATCGATGAATGCTCGATGGTCGACGCCGAACTCGGCCGCGACCTGATGTCGTTCGAATGTCCGCTGCTGGTGCTCGGCGATCCCGCCCAGCTTCCGCCGATTCAAGGTGGCGGTTTCTTCACCGATTGCGAGCCGGATGCGATGCTCATCGAGGTGCATCGTCAGGCCGAGCACGATCCGATCGTGCGCATGTCGATGGCTGTGCGCGAAGGCCGCCCGCTCGAGATCGGCGAGTTCGGCGAAAGCCAGGTGGTGCGCCGCAACCAGCTCGATCCCGATCGCGTCATGAAAGCCGACCAAGTGCTGGTCGGCCGCAACAACACCCGCCGCGCCTACAACATGCGTGTGCGTCAGCGGCAGAATATCGAAGATCCTCTGCCGGTGGCAGGCGACAAACTGGTTTGCCTGCGCAACAACCGCAAGAAGGCGCTGTTCAACGGCGGCCTCTGGCGCGTCAAATCGCGCACCAAGTCGAAATCCGCCATCCTCACGATGCGGCTGTCGCCGGACGAGGATTTCGGCTCGCGGGTCACCAAGGTCTCGGTCCGCGCCAACTGCTTCTCCGGCGGTGTCGAGGATATTCCCTGGGAGCAGCGCCGCCCCTATGACGAGTTCGACTACGGCTACGTGCTGACCGTCCACAAGTCGCAGGGCTCGCAATGGGACGACGTGGTGCTGTTCGACGAAAGCTTCGCCTTCCAGGACAGCCGCGCCCGCTGGCTCTACACCGGCATCACCCGTGCGGCAAAACGGCTCAGCATTGTGGTTTAGACTGCGTCGAATCGTTGAACCCTTCGTCCACCATGCGCGACAGATCAAAGGGGACCTATTGCGCCAATCCGCCACATCGGGAAAATGGCGCCGCACGGAACCTTCGTATCCCGGACTGGTTACGATCCATTGTCCAATAGGAGAAATTGAGATGCGATTTGCGAAAATGGTAGGCACGGCGCTGCTTGCGGGTTCGACTGCATTGGCATTTGCAATGCCTGCGAATTCCGCGCCGCTCGTGGCTGCCCAAGGCGCGTTGTCCGTTGCCGCGCCGTCGTCGGTCGACCATGTGCAATACTATCACCACCATCATCGTCACTATCACGGCGGTGGCGGCGGTGCCGGCGCGCTGATCGGCGGGCTTGCCGCTGGCGCCATCATCGGTGGCGCGATCGCCGCGGGTCAGGCCAATGCGGCCGCCCAGCAGCACGCGGCCTACTGCGCTCAGCGCTATCGGTCGTATGATCCGGCCTCGAACACTTTCCTGGCGCGCGACGGCAACCGCTATCCCTGCCAGTAAATTCCTTATTTCCCTTTCGGGAGCCGAAGCCGCAGGATTGACATCCTGCGGCTTTATTTTTTGATTTTCGCCCCACATCGGGGAATATCGCTCACGCAGTCGTGTCTATGGCGGTGTAACGCGGCAAACGTCCGGACGTATCTTGGGTATCCAGCCCCACAGCCACGACGCGTGCGGCTACCGGATTGATCCGTGTCAAAACCATCGAGAGGACTTCATGCGCCCGCGCCATTTCGGTCAGCCGCTTTCCGGCATCGTCACCGCCCTCGCTTTCGTTGTCTCCTTTGCGTCGCCCTCGCTAGGCGCGGAGAAAGCCACCATCATCCCCGCTCCGAAGATGGACCTTCCCGCCACCGGCACCCAAACCGCCGTGATTGCGGGCGGCTGCTTCTGGGGCGTGCAGGGCGTATTCCAGCATACCGCCGGCGTGCTGAACGCCGTATCCGGCTATGCGGGCGGCGACAAGAGCACCGCGATGTATGACATCGTCGGCACCGGCACGACGGGGCACGCTGAGTCCGTGGAGATCAAATACGATCCGAGCAAGATCAGCTACGGCAAGATCCTGCAAATCTTTTTCTCGGTCGCTCACGATCCGACGCAGTTGAATCGCCAGGGGCCGGATGTCGGCACGCAATATCGATCGGCGATCTTCACCACGAACGACGAGCAAAAGAAGATTGCCGATGCCTACATCGCCCAGTTGAATGCGGCGAAGGTATTCAGCAAACCGATCGTCACCACGGTCGGCTCGCTCAAGGGCTTCTATCCGGCGGAAGACTATCATCAGGACTACCTGACGCTGCACCCCCGCCAACCCTATATTGTCTACAACGATCTTCCGAAGATCGAGAATCTGAAGAAGATCTTCGCAGACAACTACATCGAAAAGCCGACGCTGGTGAGCGCTGCAAAGGCCACCTACTGACGGCAGATCATAACGACGATAATATTCGCGAATGAGACGGTTTGCTGTCTCGTTCGCATTCACAACGAGGAGGCCCCATGTCCGACTCCGCAGCCAAGTCAGGCAAAATCGAAAAGACCGAAAACGAATGGCGTCAGGAATTGACGCCGATGCAATATGCGGTGCTGCGCGAGAAAGCGACCGAACGTCCGTTTTCCGGCGAATATGAATACACGCACACGCCGGGCACCTATGTCTGCGCCGGTTGCGGCCAGACATTGTTCGAGTCGGATGCGAAATTCGATTCCGGCTGCGGCTGGCCGAGTTTCACTCGGCCCGCGGTTGAAGGTCATATCGACGAGGAACGTGATACATCTCACGGGATGATCCGCACCGAAGTGTTGTGTTCGAAATGCAATGGCCATCTGGGTCATGTCTTTGACGATGGACCGGGGCCGACCGGCCTGCGCTACTGCATCAATTCGGCGGCGCTGAAACTGCAACCGAAGTAAGTTTCCGGCTCGATCCAGAGACTGACATCAGAGCACCCGCGCAACCGGCCTGGTTGTGCGGCTGTTGTTTTTTGCTGCGTTGGATAGAGCCGGAACGAAGGCTCTCGATATCGCGGAACCCGCTTATCACGTTGAAAACACGATACATCTTCCGGTGCTACTGACCTCGCGCGGCGGTCCGCTGAAGCGAAATCGGTGCCAGGGTCGCAATTTCGGCAATCGTTCCTATATTGAGGTCATTCGGAAATAATCGCCCCCGACCGCTGAGAACGCGCATCCCTGCGCGTCCGTCCACCATTTGCTTCGTTTGAGGTCCCGCGTCATGCCCTTCAGCTACGACACCGCCGCCGAATTGTTTCCCGCTGCGATCCGCAAGAAGAAGCGGACCGGCTTCGCTTATCGCCGCTTCAATACCGCTGCGGAAGCCGTGCGTTTCGCGATGGAGGATTTACCGGCGGATCTGTTGAACGGCGCCTATCTTCAAGTCGACGAAGCCCGTTTCGATCAGAACGGCATTCGCGCGCTCTATGAGCATGGCGATTTTCCGCTGGAGCGACGCGCGGCAAAATCCGACGACGAGGCCACCGCCGACGCTGCGTAAGCAGCTATCGCGGTTGCTTGTCCATCCAGCGCCGCAACAGACGCATGTTGCGGATGTTGGCGCGGAACATGACGTCGAAGGCGTCACCCGCCAGCGGCACGAGACCGACGACACCGTCAACCGCGACGTTGCCCAGCATTCGCGCCGTGACATGCCATGGCGCGCCGAGCGCGCGCGCCTCGCGCACCAGCCACAGCGATATCGCTGTCGTAATGAGATCGCCCACGATCGGAATGAGGCCGATCAGACCATCGATGCCGTAACGGATCTTGGTGCCGGGAACGACGAAGGCAACGTCCAGGAGCTTCGCAAGAACTTCGAGCCGGGCGATGCGCTGTTCGCGCGTCAATTCACCGAAAGGGTTCGCGCTCGAGGTGCGAAATTCGAACGCCTCGAACCCGAACGGACCCTGCCCGGTCGCCTGCGGTTCGACGATCCGGCCCTCCTGATCGATCACCGGGCCGTCGTTCGGAGTCGGACGATATCGCCGGGCTGTTCCGGAATGAGAGGCATTGCTGGTCATGCGCGCAACATGGGGAGAAGCGCGCTCCGGCGCAAGCGCGTCGGGCCGTCGCAGCGCCGCGACCCTTAGGCCGTGCGGCGCAGTTCGATCCGCCCCTCTGGCTCCGGCGGCGCCGGCGGCTGATAGACCGCGTAACGATCCCTGCCCTCGTTCTTCGCAACGTAAAGCGCCTGATCGGCCGCCGCGATCAAGCGATCCGGCTGCGACCCGATCTGCGGCGTCCATTGCGCGACACCGATGCTGGCCGCGAGCCGGAACGGCACGCCCTGCTCAGGGCTCAACTTCGAACGGCAGGCCTCGACGATGTGCCGCGCGATCATCGCACCCTCGCGCAATGTCGTGGCCGGCAGCACCGCGCAGAACTCATCGCCGCCGGAGCGCGCCAGAAGATCGTTCGGGCGCAGTTGCGACTGCACCGTGCGCGCGAACAACCGCAGGCATTCGTCGCCGACAACGTGTCCGTGCCGGTCGTTGATCGCCTTGAAGCTGTCGAGGTCGATCGCCAGCAGCACGACCGGCTCGCCGGTGTGCTTCGCGACCGCGCATGCTTCCGGCAAACGTTGCAACAGCATCCGCCGATTGGCGACGCCGGTGAGTTCATCGAACAGCGCCAGATTGGCCACCTCGCCGCGCAGCCGATCGATCGCCATCAGCACGAGGCCGAAATTCCAGGCCATCGACAGAAAGACCAGCATCAGCACAAGTGCGGCCTGCACCTGGTTGAAATCGACCATCGACGCGACACCGCCGATATCGAACAGGCTTGCCGTCGCGCGAGCCGCATTCACCGCGATGATCAACACCGCGACCGACCCCGCAAGCCGCGCGCCTGGATTGCCGGAGCGGTTGGCGCGGGCGAACAGGTGGATCAGCATCAGTCCGACCGGGATCGATTGCGCGATCGAATAGACGAAGATCCGCATCGACGTGCTTGGGTACACCAGCACGAAATAGTTCAACGCAAAAAAGGCGGTAACGGCGAGGCCGATATTGAACCGCCACGACGCGGGACGACCATAGAACCGCTCGACACCCATGGCGGCGAGTCCGGTGCCGACCACCAGCAGCATCGCGCCGATCATTAGTGGAAACAGCGGCGGCATGACCAGGCGCAGCATCCCGATGCAGGCGCCGGCGGCAACGCAGACCGCCGACGCGGTCCAATATCGCGCGGCTTCGAAATTGCGGTAGCTGCGCATGACGTAGGTCCAGATCAGACCCAGCGCCATGAAATTGGCCACCAACACCACCCACAGCGTCGGCATGCTCAACATCGCGCTCGTCGGCCTCCCGATGGCCGCCTCCCCGCGCTGACAATTGCCTCGTCCATGACTCTCCCCGAATTTGCCTCAGGGTGCCCCGGCGCCACTTAACGGAGTCTGACTGGAGTGGGACAATCCCCAGCGTGGTTGTGAATTGATGAAGACCTGCTTACCGCCGCTTTATCGAACGGCCTGCAGAATTCCTTAACCATGAGATCGCGCCGGATACCGGAAGCGTCCGGCCGGCCTAGTGGTTCGATTCTAACATTTGCATCCCGTCGCAGCGGATGCTTTGCAAGCTTGTCGGATTCGCTGCGAAGCAGGTAGCGAATGTCAAATTCACTCCACTAGCGGCCCGCGAGCTTGTCGGCGAAGTAACCAATGGTCTTGCGATAGATCGTCGCGCGATTCCATTCGCGCATCGCCTCGAAATTCGCCGAGCCCTCGTGATAATCGCCGCCGGCCTTCCAGCCCGCGGTCTTGAGCAGGTTGGCGGTGGAGGCGAGCACGTCCGGCACGCTGTGGCGCAGATCGACATGGCCGTTGCCGTCGTAATCGACGCCGTACTTGATGTAGGACGACGGCAAAAATTGCGTCTGGCCGATCTCGCCGGCGTAAGCGCCGATCATGTCGTTGAGGCGCAGGTCGCCGCGCTGCACGATCTTCAGCGCCGCGAGCAACTCGCCCTGAAACAGTTCGGAGCGGCGGCAATCATGCGCCATGGTGGCGAGCACGCGAAACACCGGCAGCTTGCCCATGTCGCCCTTGCCGAAATCGGTCTCGAGCCCCCAGATCGCCACCAGAATTTCCGGCGGCACGCCGAACTGCCGCTCGATGCGCGACAAGAGCGAGGCGTGCCGTTGCAGCATGGCGCGGCCGGTCTTGATGCGGCCGGCGCCGACCCGGGTGGCGACGTATTGCTCGAAGGTCTTGTTGAAGGTGCCGCGCTGGCGGCGATCGAAGGTGAGCACCGCCTGGTCCAGCGTGACGCCGCCGAGCGCCTGGGAGATCACGCTCGGGGAAATGCCGGCGCCCTGCGCCTCGCGCGAAAAACTGTCGACGAAGCGGTTGAAATCGCCGCCGCACTGGGCGGCGGAAGCGGGGTTTGCGGTGAGGGAAACGGCGGTGAGCGAAGCGGCGAGAACGGCGGCGAGGCGGAGTTTCATTGCGACCCCTTTTGATGAATCGGCCGTGGTTATAGCACGACTATGGCGGCGCGATGATAACAGCGGCGTGGGGTGGACGGGGCTTGGCCGCCCCATTCGAGCGGTCGCCCCGCGATGTGTGCCGTTGACGTTACGCACCGCCTCTCCTCAAGTCGTCCCCGCGCAGGCGGGGACCCATACGCTGTGTCGTCCGAAACTGGTGGGAGCGCTTATCCCGCTCATTTCACGCCATCAGCATGGGTTCGATCCTCGTTGGAGAGTTGGCACCATCACCGCTAGCGCCAGGGGTTATGGGTCCCCGCCTGCGCGGGGACGACTCTGGAATCGCGGCAAGGTCGCGCCCGACATCGGATTCGCATGTCAAACAGCCCATCGAAATCGTCGGCAATCGGTGCTGATACAGCTTCGCGATCTCGCGGCGCGATGCGCCCGAGTTTTGGTTCGCGTCATCGCCCTCTCTTGGAAAGAGGGCGCGCGGAACGCCGGACGCACGGTGCGTCCGCAGCCTCATGCGCATAAAAAACAAGCGCACGAGTTCGTCACCACGAAAGCACCGGATACATCCGGCGTTCCGCACGCAGTGGGCTTCCGGCTTGCTTCGTGCTCTCCCCGGCGAACGCCCGAAGGCTGTCACCGTCGTCTCCGCGGTACTTCGGGCCCGCGGTCGCAGGCACGCGAAGAGCAGTCCGGATTTCGCAGGACCACACGACTTGGGCCGGCGCGCAAAGTCGGTGTCGGTGGGATGCATCTCCATCCCGGCCGCACCGCGCAGCGCCGTCGTCCGCCGCAACGAACATCCCTCACGCGCCTCCGGCCCTTGAACGCACCCTTTGTACAAGGCGCACGCCCGCAGCCCGGGCTTGCGCCCTGCGACCTTCGTTCCGGCCCGACGCTGCCGCGTCCACCGCATCCCGCCCCGCGAATCGTGACGATCGCGAAACGCCCCTCTCATCGAGGCGGGATGAATAGGAATATATACCTCAAAACAAAAAAGTCAATTGGAACTTGAAGCCGGAAGTTGAATCTGACACGCTATGCATACTCTTTACGCGTATCGAAGCACACAATGCTTCAGTCGGGCGCTTCGCCAGACTTAATTGGACTGAACGCTTTTACCGGCAGGAAAGAGAGGAGCCTTTCACCTCTCGTCGCCCTAGCGGCCTCCTCGCCTCCGGACGGTGAAAGTCTCCTCTCTTTCCTGCCTGTTAAAGGTAAAGAGTGACTGCTGCTGAGCTATTAAAGCCGTTGATCGGCACTATAAATTTGGATCGTCTTCGGATTGGGCCACCACGCCGATTCATTTTCTTTTGTGGCGGCAAAATTGATTCAACTTCCCGCAAGTCGCCGTCCCTTCGCGACTACCTCACTCGTCAACTTACTGGCACGAAATCTGTCGATGACGCCTATTTCGTCTACGCGGAGTCCGCCACCCAATTATACCGAGACTCAAAATATAAAGACCTGATAGCCTTCGAAGAGGATATCGCTCAGATATCTGACATCGTCCTCATTATTGGGGAAAGCGCCGGCTCGCTTACAGAACTTGGTGCATTCTCAATGAATGCTGCCATCGCACCAAGGCTAAAAATTATTCTTCAAGATAAACACTATTCCGCAGAATCATTCATCCGTAATGGGCCCATTCGACATATGGAAGACAGCTATGATGATTCTGTCTCGTCATACCCGTGGCGCATAAGCACCAAAGGCCAATCTATAATAAAATCTTCGGCGGCTCCTCTTGTAATGAGTATACGCCAAGAACTCACTGATCGACTAGGAAAGGTAGCGGCGAAGGAAACGTTCCAACACAACAACAAACGTCACGTAATGATTTTGATTTTTTGGATAGTTCAAAGACTTCGCGCCGCGATCCTCAAGGAGATTACCGACACCCTAGTTCATTTTGGCGTTATTGAACCTCCGGAAAATATACGAAAGTACCTTTATTGTATGCTCGTCGCCGAGTGGATCGGCGAGAAAAAGTATGGCCATCCGATCTATTATTATCCGAGAATTGATCGTGATCCTTTCGAATATGCATTTATTCATGGCGCTACGAATGATGCTCTGAGATTTAAGAGCGACATAGCTTCTGAAATTTCAAAGTCAAAGATTACTCGGCCTAAACCTGTGTTGAATCTGGCAGGAAGTTAAGGGCCATGAGCTTAATTCGAGACCTGTCTTCCGCCCTTGGAATGCCTCAAGATGACATTATGCGCATAATTTCGAATGCCCCACGACGATACAAGCTTTTTGCGATTCCGAAACGTTCAGGAAACGGGCATCGAATTATTGCCCAACCCGCAAGGGAGCTTAAAGCCATACAACGGCTTATACTCCGTGAAAATCTAACAGGATTGAAGACTCATGCTATCGCGACTGCCTATCGAGAAGGTCGGAATATCAAGGACAATGCCCTTCCTCATGTAAAGAGCAATGCAATTCTGAAGTTAGATTTTCGAGATTTTTTTCACTCGATTCAACCCGATGACTTTCAAACGGTCCTTAAGCGATCTGAACTTCAATTCCCCTTGAAAGATCGAAGATTACTAAACTTGATATTCTTTTGGCTGAATCCATTCAGCAACAAACTATGCTTGTCTATCGGTGCTCCTAGTTCCCCACTTATCTCAAATGCAGTGATGGAGCCTTTAGATCGTGAATTGGCTCGAATGGCCAAAGAATACTCGGTCGCTTGTACCCGATATGCAGACGACATCACGTTGTCGGCTAACAATATCGAAAACCTACTAAAGGTGGAACGGCTATATCGGAAAGCGGTTGAAAAATCGCGGCACCCCAAACTGCAATTCAACGAAGATAAACGTGGTATATTTACAAAAGCGTCTCGCAGAGCAATTACAGGGCTAGTTATTACGCCCGAAGCAAAAGTCTCGCTGGGACGAAGCAGGAAACGTACAATTTCAGCAGCCCTTCACCGCATAGCGATCGGTCGCGACATAACGATTCAGCACATTCAAGAAACTCGCGGCTGGCTTGCACATGCCAAAAGTGTCGAGCCGCAATTTTTTAAAAAAATGGCCGCAAAATATCCAAATGCATTCCGTGCGACCATGAACGCGCCCATCGTCAGAATTTGGCACGCTGACCAACAGGATAAATCTTGAACAATTGGTCCTAAACCAAAGCAAAACTTTTGATTCGCCGCTTACTATTCGTCGACTCCTGCCCCAGCAGGACAACATGAGTACGGCGCGATGGTGTAACGATGCGGGCAAAGCGGGGCGGCAGTTCTGGACCGATATCGTCGCCATCAACATGTCCTCAGGCTCCGACGGCAAGGATGTCCTCAACAGTTGCCTGATCCGCTTTCGCGATGGGCGCTTTCTCGCGGTGACCGACGCCGGTCCCTCCGGCCAGATCGATCACGACCACACGCCGCCGCCCTATCGCGATTTCGTTCGCGCGCTGCACCGCCGCCTCGCGGCCGCGCCGCCAGGCACCAACCGCTTCACCGCCCGCTTTTCGGAAAGCCGCCACACCGGCATGGTAGCGATCCTTGTCACCGCCGCGCTGTTCTTCATAGGCCTGCCGCTGGTGCTGCTATTCATAGTGCACGACTGGCACGTGCTCGGCGTGCTCGCCGCCGGCATCGGCTTTGTCTGGCCGTTCTGGACCATCGCCGGGCGCAACCGCCTGCACGACGACGACCCGCGCCATCCGCCGGGCGAGTTGATGGATTGAGGCACGCACGCGCCATCCTGACAGCGTGATCGGCATTCGTTTTGCAGGCGGACTTGCAACACAACGAGCGTCGTCCCCGCGCAGGCGGGGACCCATAACCCCCGACGGTCAACGTTCGCGCGGCGGTTCGTCAAAGATCACGAGCGCTACCCACATCGTAGGCGACACGGAGTATGGGTCCCCGCCTGCGCGGGGACGACACTGATGTCGTCGATGGGGAGAACTCCAATTCGAGATCGCACTATGCCCGCGCGGCGGTTCGAAAATGCTGCCAGCCGGTAGTTGCAAAGCTTAGCGTCGTTAAGCAGCATTGCTTCGGTTCGTCATGAATAGCGTTGAAGAACCTGTTCCAGCAGAGGCTTGATGCGCGAAAGCTCATCGAGATGAGCGCCGGACAGTTCGGCCAGATGCCGCTCCGCTGCGGCGGTCAGGCAAAGAAGCACGCGACGCTGGTCCGAGTCGTCCTGGACGCGCTCGACGAGACCGCCTTCCGCCAGGCGATTGGCAAGCTCGACTGCCGTGTTGTGGCGGAGCCTCAATCGTGCGGCCAGATCGCCGACGGTGATCGGGCGTCCGCCTTTGTAGCCTTTGATAACAAGAAGAGCTTGATGATGCCGCGGCGTCAGGCCGTGTCGTTTCGCTTCGTCCTCGCTGAATTCCAGAAAGCAGCGGATGAGATAGCGAAACTCGGCGAGCGCGGTGTAGTCCGCCTGGGACAATCTGGATCGTGCCAATTCGCATGCTCCTTTCAACCGGTCCATGTTCTTCCATATTGCCCGACGGATTGCTTGACTTTATTTATGTCGTAATGCGATACGACTGCCCGGCGGCGCAATCCGGCGCCTTCTGCATGAGGAGCTAGGAAATCCGCGATGGCATCCCGCCATGATGATCACCGCCGCCTCGGCGATTTCACCACCAACCCGCGCGTGCTTGTCATCGGAGCAGTTGCCGTCGTCGTCGCTATCGCCAGTGTTCTGGCTGGTATCGCGCTGCTCGATCTGATCCGGCTTGTCACCAATATCGCTTATTTCAGACGCTTTTCGTTCGCGGACGCGGATCTGACGGCGGTCCATCTCGGCGTTGCGACGGTTTTCATCCCCGTTATCGGCGCGCTCATCATCGGCCTGATGGCGCGGTTCGGCAGCGAGAAAATTCGCGGCCATGGCATTCCGGAGGCGATCGAGGCCATCCTGCTCGGCCGTTCGCGGCTCGACGCCAAGGTGGCCGTTCTGAAGCCGCTGTCGTCGGCGATCGTGATCGGCACCGGCGGCCCGTTCGGTGCGGAAGGCCCGATCATCATGACCGGCGGCGCGATCGGCTCGCTGATCGCCCAGGCGCTGCCGGTGAGCGACAGCGAGCGCAAGACATTGCTGGTGGCGGGCGCGGCGGCCGGCATGACCACGGTGTTCGGCACCCCGATCGCGGCGATCATGCTGGCCGTCGAGCTGCTGCTGTTCGAGTGGAGCCCGAGAAGCTTCATTCCCGTCGCGGTCGCCGCCATCGTCGCGGAAGTCGCGCGCACGGCGCTGCACATGCCGTCGCCGCTCTTTCCGTTCCATGGAGAAGCCAACATCACGCTGCTCGGTCTTGGCGGCTGGATTTTTATCGGCATCGCCGCCGCGCTTCTGTCGAGCGCGCTCACGCAACTCGTCTATGCGTGCGAAGACGGCTTTCTCAAACTGCCGATCCACTGGATGTGGTGGCCGATGATCGGCGGCGTCGTCATCGGCATCGGCGGCCTGATCGAGCCCAACGCCCTCGGCGTCGGCTATCACAACATCGCGCACATGCTCGAAGGGCAGACCATCGCGAAGGCCGCGATCGTGCTTCTTCTGGTCAAGGCGATCATCTGGGCCGTCGCGCTGGGATCGGGGACGTCCGGCGGCGTGCTCGCGCCGCTTTTGATCATGGGTGGGGCGATGGGAGCCGTGCTCTCCGGAATCCTGCCCGAAGCCTCACCCGGTTTCTGGCCCCTGATCGCGATGGCCGCCACCATGGGCGGCACGATGCGCTCCCCTCTGACCGCCACCTTCTTTGCCGTCGAGTTGACGGGAAATACCCACGTCCTCGTTCCGCTGATCGCCGCCTGCGTCACGGCTCACACGGTGACGGTGCTGCTGATGAAACGCTCGATCCTCACCGAGAAGATCGCGCGACGCGGCCACCATATCGCGCGCGAATACCGGATCGATCCGTTTGCACTCAGCCGGGTTTCCGATGTGATGACCACGAACGTGGAGACCGTCCCGGCGTCGATGACTTTGCATGAGGCGGCGCGCTTCCTGATGGCTCCGGAGCGCCGGCATCCGAGTTTTCCCATCGTCGATGGCCATGGCAAGGTGCTTGGCATCATCGATCCGCCTTTGGTTATCCGCTTGAGGCGCGCGGGAAAGCATCGGAGCACAAGTCTGGCCGACCTACTGTCATCCGCGCATCCTCCCATAGCCTATCCTGACGAATACCTTGAGAGCGTTGCCGACCGGTTGACGGAAGCGAATGTGGCGCACCTGCCGGTTGTTTCGCGTAACGACCAAACACTCGTCGGGTATCTTGGCTGGAAGGATCTGATGAGAGCCAAAATGAGGCTCCAAGAGGAAGAAACCAGCCGGACGACGTTCTTGCGGCGCGGTCAAAAGCAACAGAAGCTCCTCGGCTGACGCCCCGTGATCCGTCATGCCCGGCCTTGTGCCGGGCATCCACGTCTTCACGGAGAGTCAGCAGGCAAGACGTGGATGGCCGGGCGCAGGCGAGCGGAAGCGACGCCGTTCTTCAAACGGCTATGACGAACTGTGATTCCATCTGAACGATAATCAGTTCAAATAGAAACGGCGGCCGTTGCGGCCGCCGTTTTGTTTCGATGGATTGCCGGATCAAGTCCGGCAATGACAATCGGAATTGACTGTAAACTTAGTTATCCAAAAACGACCGCAGCTTGCGCGAGCGGCTCGGGTGCTTGAGCTTGCGCAGCGCCTTGGCTTCGATCTGGCGGATACGTTCGCGGGTCACCGAGAACTGCTGGCCGACTTCCTCCAGCGTGTGGTCGGTGTTCATGCCGATGCCGAAGCGCATGCGCAGCACGCGTTCCTCGCGCGGCGTCAGCGAGGCGAGCACGCGCGTTGTGGTTTCGCGCAGGTTGGACTGGATCGCAGCGTCGATCGGCAGCACCGCGTTCTTGTCCTCGATGAAATCGCCGAGGTGTGAATCTTCCTCGTCGCCCACCGGGGTTTCCAGCGACAGCGGCTCCTTGGCGATCTTGAGAACTTTTCGAACTTTCTCCAGCGGCATGCCGAGCTTCTCGGCCAGTTCTTCCGGCGTCGGCTCGCGGCCGATCTCGTTGAGCATCTGGCGCGAGGTGCGCACGATCTTGTTGATGGTCTCGATCATATGCACCGGAATGCGGATGGTGCGCGCCTGGTCTGCAATGCTGCGCGTGATCGCCTGCCGGATCCACCAGGTCGCGTAGGTCGAGAACTTGTAGCCGCGGCGATATTCGAACTTGTCGACCGCCTTCATCAGGCCGATGTTGCCTTCCTGAATGAGGTCGAGGAATTGCAGGCCGCGATTGGTGTACTTCTTGGCGATCGAGATGACGAGACGCAGGTTGGCCTCGACCATTTCCTTCTTGGCCTGGCGCGCTTCGCGCTCACCCTTCTGCACCGAATGCACGATCTTGCGGAATTCGCCGATCTCAAGCCCGGTCAGCGCCGCGAGTTGCTGAATCTCGCTGCGCAGCTCCTTGATGCGGTCCTTCTCGTGATGAACGAAATTCTTCCAGCCCTTGGCGGAGAGCTTCGAGACGCGGTTGAGCCAGCGCGGATCGAGCTCGGAGCCCTGATAGTTGCGCAGGAAATCCTCACGCGCGACGCCATGGCTGTCGCCGAGCCGCAGCAGGCGGCCCTCGAACGAGACGAGGCGCTTGTTGATGTCGTAGAGCTGCTCGACCAGTGAATCGATGCGCGCCTGATTGAGCCGCAGCGACTTCACCTCGACGATGATGTCGTCCTTCAGCTTCTTGTACTTGCGCTCTTGCGAGGGCGAGAGCGTTTCGTTCTGAAGCTGGTTGGAGATGTCCTGCTCCTGCAGCTTGCGCAGCTTCTTCGAGGCGTCGGCGATCTTGTCGAAGATCTCGACCACCTTCGGCTTGAGTTCGGCTTCGATGGCGGCAAGCGACATCTGGTTCTCGAACTCGTCGTCGTCCATCTCGCCTTCGCCGCCGGCCTCGGCGCTCCCCTCGCCGCCACCGGCGGGAGGCGCGGGACGGAACGGGGTCGGCGACGGTGGCGCTGCGGGCGGTGCGACATGCGCGGGGGCGGCGGCGGCAGCTTCGCCGTCACCTTCGCCGGTCGGCGCGGCGATCATGTTGTTCTTGGCGTCCGGCCCGGCATAGGTCGCTTCCAGGTCGATGATGTCGCGCAGGAAGATCTTGCCTTCGTTGAGTTCGTCGCGCCAGATGATGATGGCCTGGAAGGTCAGCGGGCTTTCGCAGAGCCCTGCGATCATCGCTTCGCGGCCGGCTTCGATGCGCTTGGCGATGGCGATTTCGCCCTCGCGCGACAGGAGCTCGACGGTGCCCATCTCGCGCAGATACATGCGCACCGGATCATCGGTGCGTTCGCCCGGCTCGGACTTCTTGGTTTCGGTGACGGCCTTGGAGGTGACCTCGACGAGTTCGTTGTCGGTCTCCTCGCCGTCGTCGTCCTTGTTCTCTTCCTCGGCGTCCTCGTCGGTCTCGGAGACGTTGATGCCCATGTCGGAGAGCATCGCCATGATGTCTTCGATCTGTTCGGGCGAGGTCTGGTCGGACGGCAGCACTTC